>Ga0187849_1000014_pt1 | contig 215224 bp, 196 predicted proteins | sample June2016WEW_4_10_2_FD_132412 | JGI IMG/M metagenome (GOLD analysis project Ga0187849, IMG submission 132412) | Peatland microbial communities from SPRUCE experiment site at the Marcell Experimental Forest, Minnesota, USA - June2016WEW_4_100 | ecosystem: Environmental > Terrestrial > Soil >... | reverse complement strand
TACAATTATATAGCTTCAAGCCAGGCTGGCTTTTATTTTTAAGGCTGGCCAGCTTGGTTTTGGCATATAATGCTTCCTTATCGGTCACATTATCAATTTTCAATAATTTAGCATTTAGTAATTTCCAGTTGTTAATTGGCAAATGTAAATTTAATGTGAACTGTGAAATGTAAAGTGCAAAATTCATGTAATGCTCCTGCGGTAAGCGCTGTGGCCGTGAGCCCTGTGAGCTACAACTCGGGCAACCGTAATCTTAGTTTTGCGCTTGGCCATATGTTCCGGAAATACCCAGAAACGGTACCAAAAATAGTTCCAGCCCGTGAAGAAGGCCGATGAAATAAATTGGCCAATGGCTGGCGTAATACCAACTTGGCGCAGGCCATAGAGGATAAAGTAATTAAGTACAAAATCCACCAGTGTAATGAAAATGTAGCGGCTGGTGACCTCGGTCTGATGACCTTTGAGTGCTCGGTTATTAAAAACCCAGTAGCGCTGCAAAGCAAAGTTGACCGACCAGCCTATAACGTTGCTGACGATGGTCGACCACCACAAACTCCAATGCTGAGCATAATAAAGGTAGTCGAGTAGTACGTAACCCACCCAAAAATAGGCACCGCCACTAATCATGTATTCGATGAACTGGATTAAGAGCTTACGCCGGTTTTGCCTGGGTTTTTTCATTTAACCGCTTACGCTTGTTCGCTTTTAGTATACCAGTAACTGCTGCACTTGGATGTAGCGCGAGGAAGAAACGAGTAGCGGAGCAAGATGTATTTTTTAATACATTGAGCGAGTAACGCAGTTTCTGACAAAGCGATGCGCCAGGAGCGGCGGCGCGTCACCGGCTTCGCCGGTGAGCAGGCCGACGCATTGCAGTAGTTATTGCAGGCGCGCAAGCTACGCCGGCTAATCCCCACCAAAGCAGACTCAGGGTGTCATCTGCCCAGGCATGTGATACCAAATTAACAAAACTTATGCCGACCAGACTGGCCAGTAAAACCTTGGCTAACGTGCCCTGCCGCAGCAACCAAAGCTGCTTCGCAGTCAACAGTACTACGGATAGAAAGATAGCCAGGCCAATGACCCCAACCTCTTGGGCAATCTGTAGATAGTAGTCCTCGGCAATGCGCGCGGAGTGATTGTTGCGAAAAGACGCTGGCCCGGCCGTACCCGGTCCCCTACCTAGCGGCTGATGCCAGACATCATTTAGCGCGTCCTTAATTGCTGAACCGCGTACTACATTAGAAGACTTAGGCGACATGGAGGATCTACTGGTGTGGAAGAAAATATCCTGCACTGACTGGTCAGACCGCAGCCCATAAATGCTGCCCGCAAACAATACTATCAAGGCCGCTAAGCTGACCACCCACCAGCGCGGTAGATGCTGCCACAGTAACCAAAACAGCACTACGGCGGCCATAGCCGTACCAAGCCAAGCGCTGCGCGAATAGCTGTAAAACAATAGCACACCTCCAGCCAGCGCAAATAAAATGCAAGTCACGACTTTATGTCTAAGCATAGCCAGCCCGGCTGGTACAACCAAAACCAGATACGCCCCCAGTGGGTTGGCGCCACGTAAAGTTGACTGCACCCTAATATAGCGCGAGTTAGCATCAACCGTCTCATAAGGCAGTATTGTTTTAGGCCCGTAGCCAAAGTGCTTTAAAAAATCATCAGATAGTAGATAATGCTGGGCCAAGCCAAAGGCTATTACTATAGCCGCGGGCCAAAGAACTATTTTGGGCCACTGCCGGACCAGCAGACTGCTGGTAGCCGCCGCTACCAGGCACACCAGAAAAAATCCAAAAAAGCGTAGGTTTATGCCAAGCGCGTATACCAAAGCCGCGGAATTTACCCGGTCAGTTTTTAGCGCCCATAATCCCAGCGCTAAATGGATCAAAATATATAACCCGACCAGGCGTACGATTGAAGACCTTGCAAACCATTGCCTGAGGTTTTTGTCGCGAAGTACCAGCCAAAAAACCAGCGGCAAACTCAATACAATGAGCATTTCTTTCCAGATCCTGAACAGGTCCGGATGCCCAAAATTACTGGTTAGCCAAGTAGTCAGTAGCGCGTGGAAAGGCAACAGACAGAGTACGGCTGCTACTATCCAACTAAGTAATCTGGCCGGTTTGGAGTCCCTTAGATTGGCTTTCATAAGTGATACAATCTAGTATAGATGAAATCTAACGGATCTCTACTATACGGCCTATGTTTAATGGTGGGAGATTTTGTAGCACTGGTGGCGGCTTTTAGCGGCGGCTATATTTTGCGTGTTTCTATAGACCATCGGCCTATAGCCTACTCAGTCCATGCTTCCACCTATTTAGAAATTTTTTTGTTGCTTTTGCCATTTTGGATCCTATTATTCGCCTTGCTTGGGCTGTATAGCAGTTCCATATACGAAAAACGCTTTACCGAGGCTAGCCGGCTATTCATCGGTTCATTTATCGGTTTACTGTCGGTCACCAGTTTAGCTTATTTTGAGCGCCGGGCGATTTTCCCGGCCCACCTGGTACCGGTCTACGCCTTCATCCTAGCGTTTATATTTTTGTTGATATTTCGTAATTCCGCCCGGGCTATTCGGGTCAAGCTTTTTGACTACGGCATTGGTATTACAAATATATTAATTGTCGGTAACACCAGAATCGCCCGCGAGCTTGTGGAGTCTTTGGCAAATTACCGGGTTTCCGGCTACCGTATCGTTGGTGTAGTTGGAGCCAAAGAACACACTACCCGCAACTACCCGCACCTGGCGGTTTTTAAAACTTTTCAGGATGCCGTCGCCAAACTCAAAGTAGATGATATCCATAGCATCGTGCAGACTGAGCTTTATGCCTCCGGAGAAAGCAACAACGAGATCCTGGAGTTTGCCCAGGCTAACCATATTGCCTACCGCTTCATCCCCGGAAACTCCGAACTGTTTGTCGGCAATATTGAAGTTGAGCTGTTCCGCTCCTCGGTTCCGGTCATTGCCGTACATCAAACCGCGTTAATTGGCTGGGGGCGTATTGTTAAACGCCTCACCGACTTGATTTTGGGCGGACTGATTTTTATCATCACCAGCCCATTTATGCTGCTGATAGCCATAGCTATTAAGCTCTTTGATTTCCGCGGGCCGGTTTTACATAAAGATATACGCTTCACGCGCTTTGGCGGCACCATCCAAGTTTATAAGTTCCGCAGCATGAAGCAAACTTATAGCGGCCTGACTCCGGAGGAGGCCTTTACCAAAATGGGCAAGCCGGAACTTACAAAACCCTACCGCGAGAACGGGGACTTCTTATTAAATGACCCTCGCATCAGCCGCATTGGACGTTTTTTGCGCCGCACCAGCCTGGATGAACTGCCCCAGTTCATAAATATTGTTAAAGGGGATATCAGTTTAGTTGGGCCCCGCGCCCTGCAAACCGCAGAGTTGGAAAAACACGCCAATAAAGATTTAATTTTGTCCGTAAAATCTGGCCTCACCGGTTTAGCCCAGATATCTGGGCGCAAAGAAATCAGCTTTGAAGAACGCCGCAAACTTGATTTGTACTACGTACAAAATTGGAGTTTTTGGATGGATATGATGATCATCATCAAAACCATAAGGGTGGTATTCAGTCGCGCTGGGGCCCGCTAGTAGATGGCGGATAGTAGGTAGTAGATGGTAGATAGAATAAAATCTTTCGAACAGTTAATAGTTTGGCAAAAGGCCCAAGAACTTGCGGTTTCAATGTATGAGATTACCAAGAGGTTCCCAGCGAACGAAAAGTTTGCTCTTACAAACCAAGTTCGCAGAGCCGCCAATTCGGTTTCAGCTAATATTGCGGAGGGCTTTGGCCGTCGATCCCCTAAAGATAAAGTACAATTTTATACGATTGCGTATGGTTCATTACTCGAGGTGAAAAACTATCTGTATCTAGCTGAAAAACTAGGATACATTAACAATGTTGATAGAGGGAATGCTAATAACACTGTACTTGATGTACAAAAATTAATTAATGCTCTTATTAAATCCATAACTAAAAATGCCTAACTCCCGAACTACGAACTACGAACTACGAACTACAACAGCAAGGCCACGCGTGGCTTTGGTGCATGATTGGTTAATAGGCGGCGGCGCCGAGCGGGTGGTTGAGCAACTGCACAAAATGTATCCGGAGGCGCCGATCTACACGTCTTGCTGTTCAAACGAGTGGCGCCAGAAATTGGATGGCAAGGTTGTTACCGGTTATCTGCAGCATTGGCCGTTCTCGCAACTGCGTAAGTTTTTACCGCCGCTGCGCGGCCTATGGTTCTCGCGCCTCAAACTAGACGGTTACGATTTAGTCATCAGCAGCTCGGGTGCCGAAGCCAAATTCATCAAAACTCGTAGATCGCATATAGAAGATAGTAGATCGGGCAAAACAAAGAGAATATTGTTTAGGAAAACGGCCAAACTCCTACCTACGACCTACGACCTACGATCTGCGAAAGCGGTGCACATCTCGTACATCCACGCGCCAACGCATTACTATTGGAGCCGCTACGACGATTACATGCGCCACCCGGGTTTTGGCAAATTGGACCCGCTGGCCAGACTTGGACTTAAGGTCTTTGTCAGGCCAATGCGCCGCTGGGATTTCCGCGCTGCCCAGCGTCCTGATTATCTAATCGCCAACTCAACTTACACCAAAGAGCAAATAGAAAAATATTACGGCCGCGATGCTGTTGTGATCCACCCGCCAGTTGAGACCAAGCGTTTCAAAATACTTAACAAGTCAAGTATTTTACGACACGGTTTTGTCATAGCTGGCCGGCAGACTCCATATAAGCGCATGGATCTTGCTGTGCGCGCTTGTAGCCGGCTTAAATTACCGCTGCTGGTTTTGGGTGACGGGCCGGAGCACCGTAAATTAAAAAAGCTAGCAGGACGCAGCATTACGTTTATTAAAAATCCATCCGACGAACAGGTTGCGGACTATTTCAAATCTTCCCTAGCCTTTATTTTCCCGGGGCTTGATGATTTTGGAGTTGTGGCTGTAGAGGCCATGGCCGCTGGTACGCCAGTAATTGCCTACGAAGCCGGTGGTGCTTTGGACTATGTCGAACCGGGTAAAACCGGCTTGTTTTTTGAACCCCAAACTGTTGAGGCTTTGGAGAAAGCCCTGCAAAAATTCAAGCCTGCTAATTTTAATAATTCAGATATTCAAAAAGCTGCGGGCAAATTTTCAGGCACGGTTTTTGCGAATAACTTTCAAAAATATATTAGCCAAGTCTTTAAGAACCAGCCTTCTGCTTAGCTTAGCCCGAGCTTCTTCATAAGACGCCAAATCCTGTTCCAATTTCTCAAGAAGTCCAACTATTTTTTCCTCGCTATACCCAGGTAAGACGGGCTTGAATTGTTGCCTGGAAAGATAGTCGTACCGCTCGATTACCTGGGGAATCTTAAGGCCTCCTTCACCCAAGAACCATTTAGCCATGATGCTTGGCTCATAGTTGGTCGTAGATTCTTTCGGTCGTGGTTTATAAATAAAAAATTGTAGCGACAGGGCTTGGCCATCCTGTTCGGCCACCGCCAAAGGTTCTGTCTGAAAATTTACATCGCCGATTGCGTCTGGCATTGGGTCAGCATAGGCTCCGATACGTTCAAGTAAGCCATCAAATCTTACCAGATACTGTTCGTGCCCCGCTGGTATAGATTCGGCTCTTCCAGAGGGGTTGTTAACATCATAAAAATGATCACCTTCGCGGTTGCGTAAACTCATTTATATAGCGAACCATAAAATGCCTAAAAAAACAATATATCAGAACAGTAATCATGGAGTAGTTGATATACTAAGACTAATGTGCAATATCCTAGTCACCGGGGGCTGTGGGTTTATCGGCTCGCATACTGTCGTTGTACTTGTAGGCGCCAGCTACCGTCCAATCATTATTGATAATTTTAGTAATTCTGAAAAATCCGTGCTGGCGGCAAAAATAAGAAAAGTCTCACGGAGAGATAGGCTAGTTAGCGATCGGAGTAACTGCGATAATTAAAACCACAGCTTTGCGAGAGTTGTTTCTGACTCTTAGGTTTTAACGGCCACGACTTCCATGATATCGCCGGTATTGAGGGGGACGTTTAATTTATGGAGGCCTGTAACCTTAGCGGCATTCGTGAGCCCTTCAAAAACTATGGCGGATTTATTTTTAGCTTTACGGTTATAAGTAAGCTGGTGTAAAACAGAGCCAAGATTGCGGTGCACGCCTTTGTGCCGCACCGATATTACTTTTATGCCATGCCTTTTAAAAAGCCGCTCTAGGCTTTGGGGCGTAAAGTAGTGCAAGTGTGTCGGTGGATGAATCAAACGCCAGTTGTCTTTGCGCAGCCTTGGCAATAAGGAGCTGATATCGCCGGTAGTCAGCACTACATGGCCTCCTGGCTTTAACAATGTTGATATCTTGGCGATAAATAACTCTGGATGGGGCAGATGTTCTATCACGTCCCACATATAAACGGTATCAATGCTCGATTCGGACAGCTTTGCATCCAAAAAGTTCTGTGTCGTCGCATTGACTTTTAATATCCTGCGGGCAAAATCAACTCCCTCTTGATTAACATCAAAGCCCTTATGTGAGGCTACTTTATCCTTGATGAGGTTTAAGAAATAACCGTAGGCACAGCCTATTTCTATCACGCTGGCATTGCGGTCATATGTATCAGATAGCTGTTTCAGGCGTTTCTTGAAATTTTTTTCCAAGGCGGGGCGGTCAGCTATATAGTCAAAGTACTCTTTGCCAAAAAAATAATCTCTGGCGTAGATTTTTTCTAGTTGTTTAGCGGAGGGAAAGGTCTTGGCGACGGCGTGGCCGCAGCGTCGGCATTGCAAAAGAGTGCGATAGTTATCCTCGAGTTGCTTGTAACCACAAGCCGGACACTTTTGGAGCTTGTTTGCTGGTTTTACGGGTTTGGCAGACTGGGGCATATTATGAAAGATATAATATAGTTTCGATAACCGAGGCAGTTTCTTGCCAATTTGCAATGGCTACACAGTCAACGCCCATGACTTTAACGGAATAGTCGTTACCGCCTTTGCTCAGCCGGTCGCCAATAAATAAGACATCTTCTTTATTAATACTTAACATGTTAAGTAATTTGGCGATGCCATAGGCTTTGTCTATTCCGGGCTTGGTGATATCTACAGAGGTGCCGCCACCTACACGAACTTCAAACTCTGGTATAAGTTTAGCGACGTAGTCGCGCAGTTTATATTTTTTTTCGGTAGTTGGATCCCACTCTGCTTTAAGCCGCACGCCTTCGTCACCCAACTGGGCCACTATATCCTGCCCCAGCGCCGAAAAGGTGATTTGGCTACCACGGTCTTCTATAATATCTCCCCAGGTTTTCTTCTCGCGATAGCCAAAATGGTCTATGCCCTGATTAAGGGCTTTAATAATCTTGGCCTTTTGAGGATCAGTGAAATCTTCGGCGTACTTTTGTGTCCACTTGCCTTTTTCAAATCTGTAATAGCGTGTGCCGGAGGTTGGCATGATATGCAGCTTTTCCAGCTTAGCCGGGTCAGCTTTAAGGTGCGCCAAAAATTGGCTTTCGAATTGTTCAAATTTACCGCCGCTCATCACGCACACCTGGTACTTTTCCAGCAGGCGGTCAATTAGCTCCGACATGTGGTCTGTTATCGGTGATTTGCTTGCCGTTAGCGTTCCGTCCAGATCAAAAGCTATGACTTGTCTTTTCATTTTTTACCCCTAGCGACGGGCGGCAACTTATGGTCGACTATGACATACTCCGGCCGCGACTTTACAATCCGGTTATTTTGGGCAATATAGGCACCGAGGACACCCAGGAACACGAAATTCATACCAAAAAAGAATAGCACAATGGTCATCAAGGAAGCCCAGCCACTGACAGTTTGCGAACCGGCGAGCTTTGCAATAATGATATACAGGCCGTATAGGAAAGAAAACGTTGCAATTACTAACCCGAGTGCCATTGTCAGCAGTAAGGGTTTTTCGCTAAATTGCATAACACCCTCCGTGCCCAGCTTTAGCATCTTTTTATAAGTATATTTACTTTCTCCCTTAGCCCTTTTGGCTGGCTTATAGCTCAAGGTAATTCTTTTTGAAGGTATCCAGGAAAAATAGGCCCTAAGGAAAATCTTTTGCTCTGGACTTGACGACAATGAGCGGATAATTGAGCCGTCCACTAAGCGGAAGTCCGAAGCGCCGCTTTCCAAGGATAAACCGGATAGCCGATTGATTATTGCGTAGTAGGATTTTGATGTTAGGAACTTTAGGGGACCGAGCTTTTTTAATGAATCCTCGCGTACCATCTGGACTATTTGATAGCCTTGCTCCCATAGCTCGAGTATCTTTCCAAAGTATGCTGGTGGATGCTGCAAGTCCGCGTCCAACATGATTACTGCGTCGGCGTGCGATGATGCCGCTAAGCCTGCCCGTAGCGCGGACTGGTGGCCAAAATTGGCGGCAAAATTAATATAAAAAACTTGCTGATGGCGGTTGCAAAGATGGCCGATAATTTTTTGGGTATTGTCGGTGCTACCATCGTTAACGAATAGTAGTTGCAGCTGGTATTTATTTTTTAACTGTTTCAGCTCCCGGTTTACTTCTTTGAAGAAATGAGGCAGGCTTTCTCCTTCGTTAAAGCATGGTACGACGACCACAACGGTTGGCTTCGGTTTCATGGAATCTATATTAGTAACCCAGAATTAGTGTTTTAATAGTATAAGTCCAATGAGGAAAAGTCGAGTGCTTATGCAAAGCCGCCTCGCCCGCTATTTACTGGTCGGCGGAGGTAGCTATGCCGTGGAGTTATCGCTGCTGGTTTTTCTAACTGCGGTTCTTAACCTTAACAGGGTGTTGTCGACAGCGTTGGCCTTCTGGGTTGGCCTTGTCTTATCCTTTGGTCTACAGAAACTTTACGCCTTCCAGGATTACCGAAAAGAGCTGGGTGCTATTAGTCGGCAAACCGGGGCGTTTTCTTTGTTGGTCGGGTTTAATTACTGCTTCACGCTAGTTGTAGTCTCATTGTTTTCAAGCCATTTAATTATTTTTAGCCGGACTTTAGCCATCGCCTGTACGACCACCTGGAATTATTTTATTTATAAACGCATATTCACTGGGACAAAAAATAGTTTATTAGACTCTGCAGCCTCGTTGATTATTGGATTTTCTAAATCAATTCACGGGCGCTACCGCAAAAACGAACGCAAGATTTTTAAGCTTGTTTGTTTGGTTTCTATAGTGTCTTTACTGGGAGCTGGCCTGTACACATCAGTCAAAGCCAGTTATTACCAGTCAGTTAACGCCGACGCGCTAAGTAGCGTTTACGCCAGCAAAGATTTTTCTGGCCGGTCGCAAGTACACGTGCTAGATGACCATACCAATGCCATGAAGCTGCCTATCCTTGGTCTACAAGGCAGGCTTTTTAATTACGATTACACAAGCTTTGTGGCGTTGAATATTGTCCTGGTCCTTATAACCTTATCGGGGATAGTTTTTATTGTTTACAAGTGGTTGGGCAGCAGGGCTATACCTCTTGTGTGCTTGCCGCTGGCTTCAATGCTCATAGCTTCGTCTTTGCTTGCTATCAACATAGTCTATGCCACTACCAGGAACATTGAATTTCTGATTGCTTTTTGGCTGCTTTTTCAGGCAATACGCATATCAAAACATTCAGCTAACTGGCAAAGCTCCTTGGCCTTTGTAGTATATGGCCTGCTCATAGCTAGCGATCTTTATTTCTTTTATGTCTGGACTGCGCCAATTTTGCTGCTATTCGCCGCCCTGGCTCTTATAAGAAAAGGCTTCGGCATGGTAAAAGCCCTGCTTTACGTCGCCGCCAGCAGCCTATTCGGGCTCATAACTATGCTCGTGCTCGCAAAAACTGATGTGCTCGTGGTGGTTCATGCTTCCCCTGGTAGCGTGGTAACAGAAAGCCAGTTGCTGCCGCAACTCAATACTACTTTCTTTCAGATTCTGCATTTATTCGGGGCATATATATTCGGTAAAGCAGCGAGCTTAGCGTCTCTGGGCAATTTACTTAACTTCATTATGGCTATACTTTGTATCTACGCCTTCTTTGTTATAGGCAAGTCTCTGAAAACCATTAGCAAAAACAGCCTGCCGGTGGTTGCGAATTGGCTAGCCATCCTCTTTATTGTTTTGTCTTACGCGTTCTCGAACAAGGTGGTGGCCGGCGACGAGCGGTATCTGGTCTTTGCGATTTTGCTTTTAGTGATTAACCTGGCCTGGTTGCTGATCCATAGGTTCAATATATCTTATGGGGCGATAGTAGCAATATCTTTGGTCCTGCTAGCCGGTATGGCCGTGCAGTTTATGAAGCAGACCCGGGCGGAGTATTTAGGCGTCTATCAGGCCACAAACCAAAGAAAGGCCGCCTACGTTGACTTCTCTAACGAGTTGCTAGCTAACAATGTCCATGAGGCTTTTTCGGCTTACTGGACCGCTAGCCCTACCCGTTTCTGGAGCGGCAACAAAGTCATGGTCTCTCCGATTGAAGACTGTAATAAGCCTATGGAAATTCTAACTAACGAGAAGTGGTATGTACCCACAGGCGCCAAACGCACAGCTATAATTTTTGACAACATCGGGCCTAATGGCGGCTTTTGGAGCGCTTGTGGCTTGGGCCAGCTAGCCCAGTTTTACGGCCAACCGGCCAAGACTATCCAGATAACCGAGCCTGACCCGTCATTTGATGGTACGCTTTTGGTTTATAACTATGATATCCGGACTAAGATGGACCAAAATTATCTAAAATCTTTCCACTAAGCCCGTGGGCGTTTGGTTAGCTCTCCAAGCTTAATAGTTCAACCAGCTGCTTATAGGACTTCAGGTCATTAACAGCGACCCAGATACCTTTTGTTAGCCCAACTGACCAAAGTTTTTTCTCTTGGGCCAACAGCGGGAAGAGCACTTGCTCAAAATCATTTTTTTCCTTTAGGCTAAATAGCTTCAGGAACCGCGGCAAAATTTTTGGCGAAAATATGGTTACGCCTACATGGGCAGGTACCGGTATAAACGGGTACATCTGGGTATCCACAACTTTGTTGTCAACCACCATCATGCCGGTTGCGGCGTAAGCCTGCCCGGGCGCTAAGACTGCTGTCGCCAACATACCTTTTTTCTGGCCCTCAATATGGGCGTTGCCGACAAAACGCGGAAATGAGCCGGGAAAATTAAGAATAATGTCATCTGGGTTAGACACTATCAAATTGCAGCCCGAGGGGATGGAGCCGTTGTCCAGGGCGTTTCTAATAGCACCACCTTTGCCTACCGGCTTTGTGGGATCGTGGCTGTAAACAATCTCTACACCCAGTCCAGCGCCATCGCCAAGGCGATCCTGAATAGTGTGCGCGTGGTGGTAAACCAGGGCTACGAATTTTTTGATGCCAGCGTCGCGGTACATGCGTATGGCCATTTCTATCATGGTGTCACCATTGGGCAGCTGGTGGGCGTTTTTATTGACTTTTTTGCCGTTTAAAACAGCCGCATAACGAGTACTTTCGCCGCCAGCCATCAAGGCCACTACGGAATTGGCGGCAAATTTCTCCCACTCCTGCTCGCTAGCCTCGGGAGGTTCATGAAACTGGGCTACCACCTCGGCCAGATTATCAAGTTTTTCTTGTAAGTCCATAAGAATACCAAGATAGTATATCAGGTGTGTTCTTACAGATTAACAGACCCCGACCACCAGGCTACCACGTTCCGATTGTTTGCACCGAGATTATAATAGTCGGCAATGCCTAGCCTTTTACGGCCAAGCCTTTTTATAGTAAGGTTCAATAATGATTAGTCTTAATGTATGGTCCACGCAAGTAGTATAGCCCGCCTCAAAAAAGCGACTCCAAAGAAAGTCATTCGGAAGATAGGTTTTGAGGTTAATAATTACAAAACTCATCTGAAGTGCCAGAAAGCCAAGAAAAAGTTACTAAAAACTTTTGATAACCCCCCGGCTTTTGCTGTTACCTATGATGAGCTTGGCCTCATAACTGGTTCGATTGTTTTTCTGGACAATAAGGAGATTCCCACGCTATTTAGGTATGGACAAAGTGCCAAAACTTTAGTAGAGATTGGGGCAGCCTTTGGCGGATCGTCTTCTATATTCCTTGCAGGTATGCCAAAGGGGGGGCATCTTTTTTCTATTGACCCCTTTGTTGAGGATTCTATAGGTCCTTGGAGCGCCACGGAAGAAAAGTGCCGGCAAAGCGTTTCCCGGCTGTTAAGGGTTTTGAACAAAGAAGATGCCCTGAAAAATTGGTCACTACTGGTTAAGCCTAGCTATGACGCTGTAAAAAAATGGCAGAAAAAAATTGACCTGATTTTTATTGACGGTGACCATAATTATATAGCAGTCAAGAAGGACTTTGCGGACTGGCTACCGCATGTTAAAAAGGGTGGGCTTATCCTCATACATGATTCGCGTCGAATTTCCGCTACTCCGGCAAAGGAATACCACAGAGGCTGGCCTGGACCGACCAAACTCGCCAAAGAGCTACGAAATGATAAACGAGTCCACTTGATTGATGAGTCTCATTCCATTACTGTTTGGAAGAAACGCTAGTGGTACGGTAGAACAGTACAAACAGATTGACATAAGGGGTAAGAAAGTTCTAAAATTAAGGTACACCAAGACCGGGCCATAGGGCGCGGTAAAATAAAGGTATGCCTAAAAAGTTTAAAAAAATCAGCCGAAGAAGATTATTGATAGCTACAGTCAGCATTTTGGTTATTGCCGGGATAGTTTTGGCTTTGCTACTCCATTTTCATAAATCGGTAACGTCTATCCCTACTCTTCCCACGCCTGCCAACCAGTCTTCCGCTTCTAATAAACTCGTACCCAGTAACAGCGGTACTTCATCCGTCAAAAATGGCTCTAGCCCATCTAGCAATACCAGCAACGTAGAGCTGGCAGCGCCATACGGCACACTTGTTAGTAACCACCGGCCCAATTTAGGCGGCTCGCCAGCCCCCTCCCAAGAGCAGTCGGTGTGTAATACAACTGTTGGTGCAACTTGCTATATCGAGTTCACTCAAGGCAGTACTGTCAAGAAGCTAGATGCCCAAACCGTTGATAGCACTGGAACAGCTATATGGACCTGGGATGTTAGCCAGGCGGGTTTTAGCCAAGGGACTTGGCAAATTACGGCCGTAGCAACGCTGGGCGGGCAGACTAAAACCACGGCTGATCCAACGCCACTCGAGGTGTTGCCATGAAAAAATTCTTAAAAATTATCCTTGGCCTTAGCCCGGCGCTTATGGTTGCCGCGGCCTTAATTTTATCCTCCAGCCGGGTATTTGCCTTTAACGCCAACGATCTAATGGATGACGGCATATTTGAGAATTCCGGTTCCATGAGCGCTGTTCAGATAGATAACTTTCTTAATAGCTTTCCCAGCAGCTGCATAAGTTTAAATAACGGCTTCACGACACCGGATCCCACCGGTTGGACAACCACCCCCAATTCAACCCATGGCTACACATTCGGCGGTAATGTATCGGCTGGGCAAGCGATTTATGACGCTGCCCAAAATTATCATGTCAACCCGCAGGTTATTTTAGCGACCATGCAAAAAGAGCAGAGTGCGGTTACCGGTTTGGCCGGTTGTCATGGTAACGGCACATCTCCCGGCCAGGCTTGCCCTTACGCCGGCGGATGCCTAGATATAGTCATGGGATATGAGTGCTCCAGCGGCTGCATCGATTCCTATAAAGGCTTTAGCCTGCAGTTAATAGCTGCTGCCTGGCAGCTTAGATTTGTCGAAGAAAGGGCCTACGGCAATCTGACGGGTTACGCCGGCCATGACCCAAATGATGAAAATATCTGCTACGGCGGCCCAATGACGGCCGGTTACCGACAGCGTTCGGCTAGCGCTAACACCTGTAATGGCGCGCCCGGTAATACGATGATTTTTTATGATGGATCGTATACCACGCTAGATGGCACCGGCGTGACTATTGCCAATGGTACCACTGCCGCTTTGTATTCCTACACACCCTTCACCTCTGGCAATCAAAACTTTGATAATATTTTCCAAAACTGGTTCGGCTCAATCTATGACCAGTTAGCCTGGTCTTTAGTCTCTCAATATTCATACACTGATCAAACCAAAACCACGCCGATGGACTCAACCATTCTTGTTCCCGGACAGCGAATTTATGTTGGTTTTACGGCCAGAAATGCCGGCGACATTACTTGGACCAATAGTGGCAGTAATCCCGTTCGCGTTGGGACTACAAGCCCCCAGGACCGCAACAGTGCCTTTTGTGACCCCACCTGGCTGAGTTGTAACCGGCCGGCAACCATGCAAGAGGCATCTGTGGCCCCCGGACAAATTGGAACGTTTGAGTTTTGGTATAAATATAGCCAACCGGGTACATACAACGAGCATTTTAGTTTGGTTGCTGACGGCCTGCAGTGGATGAATGACCAAGGCCTTTATTTTCACACTGTTGCCCAGCCACCCATTTACTCATGGTCAATCGTTTCCCAGTATGCTTATACTGACCAGACCAAAACTATTGCAGCAGATACCACAAACATGATAGTCGGCCAAAAATATTACGTTGGCTTTACGGCCAGAAATACTAGCAACGTTGTTACTTGGACCAATAGTGGCAGTAATCCTACGCGAGTCGGCACCTCTTCTCCCCAAGATCGCAACAGCACCTTTTGTGACCCCACCTGGCTGAGTTGTAACCGGCCGGCAACCATGCAAGAGGCATCTGTGGCCCCCGGACAAATTGGAACGTTTGAGTTTTGGTACACACCCAGCCAGACGGGAGTTTTCCGAGAATACTTCAAGCCAGTTGTCGAGGGCGCCAGTTGGACGAATGATACTGGCCTTAACTACTACACAGTAGTGCACTTCGACACGTCAGGCACCAGTACTACACTTGGATCCAACCAAACATTAAATACCGGCCAGGCAATCACGTCCTCGAATGGTAACTATAGGTTAATAATGCAGGGTGATGGTAACTTGGTGCTTTACTCAGTCAACCGAGCGCTATGGTCTAGTCGTACAGCTGGTACGCCGGTGGTAAAGGTAACCATGCAGAGCGATGGTAACTTGGTGCTGTACAACGCCCAGAATAAGCCGTACTGGGCATCGAACACAGCCGGCAAAGGCCCATCCAGCCTCGTTATACAGACTGATGGGAACCTGGTCATTTATGATAATAACAACCGCCCCACATGGGCTTCTAATACCGACGGGCAGCTTTAACACAGTATTAATTAGTAAAGCATCCTATCTGTTATACTAGGGTGAAGAATGCCTGATTTTTGGAGCAAGAAAAAGATTCTCGTTACTGGTGGCCATGGTTTTGTTGGCACTCACCTTGTCAAAAAATTAAAGCAGCTCGGCGCTGATGTAATTGCGCCCACTCAAGCCAATTACGATTTGGTTGACGGCGAGCAAGTGAAGGCCATGTTTAAAGAAAATCCGTGCGATATGGTTATACATTTGGCGGCAGTGGTCGGCGGCATTGGTGCCAACCGCGAGCATCCGGGCAAGTTCTTTTACGAAAATGCCATGATGGGCATCCAAATGATTGAGCAAGCCCGGCAATTCAAGGTTCCCAAGTTTGTGGCCATCGGTACTATTTGCGCCTACCCGAAGTTCACGCCGATTCCCTTCAATGAAGAAGATCTATGGAACGGCTACCCGGAAGAAACCAACGCGCCGTACGGCCTAGCCAAAAAAATGATGCTGGTCCAAAGCCAGGGTTACCGCGAAGAGTACGGTTATAACTCAATTTTTCTGCTGCCGGTTAACCAATATGGCCCGGGCGACAACTTTGACCCAGCAAGCTCGCATGTTATCCCCGCCCTGATAAAAAAATGCGTTGATGCTGTAAAATCCGGCGCCGACAGTATCGAAGTTTGGGGCGATGGCTCACCCACCCGCGAGTTTCTATACGTAGAAGATACTGTTGAAGCCATAATCTTAGCCGCCGAAAAGTACAATAAAAGCGATCCTGTTAATTTAGGCTCTTCGTTTGAAATTTCTATTAAAGACTTGGTTGAATTAATTGCCAAAGAAACCGGCTTTAAAGGAAAAATCAAATGGGATACATCTAAGCCCAACGGCCAGCCGCGTCGCAAACTGGATACCTCGCGCGCTAAAAAAGAGTTCGGTTTTGTGTCCACGACTACTTTTAGAGACGGCCTGCGTAAAACCATTGATTGGTACAAAAAAGAGAGAACATAATGGCTGCCAGCAACGAAATAGTTATTAAACCAAAAAATAAAATCTCCATTAATTTTAAGGAGCTTTGGCATTATAGGGAGCTTTTCTACTTTTTCACCTGGCGCGACATTAAAGTCCGCTATAAACAGACTGCGATAGGAGCTTCTTGGGCAATTATCCAACCTTTTAGTACTATGGTAGTCTTCACCTTGTTCTTCAACAAAGTGGCCGGCATAAAATCCGGAGCAGTTCCTTACGCCATCTTTTCATACACCGGTCTGCTCTTTTGGAACTATTTCAGCTCGGCGCTCACCCAGGTCAGCAACAGTTTCGTTACTAACCAGCAAGTCATTACAAAAATTTACTTCCCACGGATTATTATTCCTATATCGGCGACCCTGCTCGGTGTAGTGGACTTCTTTTTTGCAGCTATAGTTTTTGCAGGGTTAGCCTTCTATTACCATATCTCGCCCGGCACAGAAGGTTTATTAATGATCCTGCCCATGCTGCTTCTCAGTGTAATAGCGGCCCTCGGGGTTGGCACGCTTTTTGCCGCCTTGAATGTTAAGTACCGTGATATTAGGTCAATCGTACCTTTTGTTGTACAGATCGGACTTTTTGTCACACCTGTTATCTACCCCGTAAGTCTTATTCCCCACAAATACCAGTGGATTTTAAGCCTTAATCCCATGAGCAGCGTCATTAATACCATGCGCTCCGGCCTGCTCCATCAAGGCTCTATAAATTGGGCCCAGCTGGGTATTTCCTGCTTATCCGCATTCATCCTACTCTGGATCGGCATTGCATACTTCAAACGCACCGAGAGGCAATTTGCGGATGTAATATGAAACCTGTTATCGAAGTTAAGAATTTATCCAAGAAATACCAGATTAGCCATTCGCAAAAGACTAATTACCACACTTTGCGTGATGACTTGGCGGCAGCGGTCAAAAAACCTGCCAGTTTGATCACCGGCAGAACCCAAAGTAAAGAAACCTTCTGGGCATTAAAAGATGTCAGCTTCGAAGTTAATCAGGGCGATGTTGTTGGGATTATCGGTAAAAATGGCTCCGGCAAGTCGACTTTGTTGAAGATTCTTTCTCGTATTGTCGACCCCACTGAGGGCAAAGCTATATTGCGGGGTAAGACAGCCAGTTTGTTGGAAGTTGGCACGGGTTTTCACCAAGAACTAACCGGCCGCGAGAACATTTATTTTAATGGCTCAATTCTGGGCATGAAGAAATCAGAGATCAACCATAAACTCAATGACATCATAGAGTTCTCTGAGGTTGAACAATTTCTGGATACTCCGGTAAAATTTTACTCTTCGGGGATGTACGTACGCCTGGCCTTTGCGGTTGCGGCTCATCTTGAGCCAGATATCCTAATTGTTGACGAAGTTTTGGCCGTTGGTGATGCCGCTTTCCAAAAGAAAAGTCTTGGCAAAATGAAGGACGTTGCCAGCCATGGGCGTACAGTTTTATTTGTCAGCCATAATATGGGGTCTATCAAACAGCTCTGTAAAAGGGTAATTTTGCTGTCTAAAGGTTCGATTGTAGAGGCCGGTACACCCGAGAGAGTCATCGCAAAGTACGCCAGTGGGATACAACCTGATTTTGAACGCAGTTTGTTATCAACCTTAAAGGGCAAGGTCGAGAATATTAAAATTAATGATAGCAAAGATTTACATTGTCACCTTGATAGCGGCAACGACATAAAGGTAAATCTTAGTTATGCACCTAACAGTGAACAAAAAAGAGTAGTTTTTGGTCTTGATTTAAGATCCGCCCAAGATGGTACCTTATTAGCCCTTACGCATAGCGGTTTGGAAGATAGATATTTTGAGGTTGAGTCTCAAACTGATTTTATTTTTACAATCAAGCTTCCACGTATAGCGCCAGGGGAATACGTTCTTGGGCTTAGCATGTGGGCCGACGATACTTTTGCCCTAGACTCTGAGCCTATAGCAAAAATAGAGATTAACCCTTTGGCGCCATTCGCAAGTGGAGAAGTTTTTTCTAACTACTCTTCTCTTTTGCTCGTTGAATCTTCATGGGAAAAATTATCATGAAAATTCTTTTAAGTTATAGCAAATATCACTTCGACCCGGATTTACCAAAATCCAAACAAAAATACTGGGACTCTTCAGCCAATATACTGGCCAGGTCGCTTTATGGATTGTTGAATGAAATGGGCGAGTTGACTTATGTAGACGCACAGTCCGGTAGCTTAGACGAACTGAACGGTGGATATGATTTGTTCATTGGTATTCACTTTAGATTTATGGACTGGAGAAGAGCTAGCCGGGCAAAAAAAAGTGTTTTTTTGGCTGTCAATATGCATCCTAAAGTACGTAATGAACTTATCCGGAGACATTGCGCTGATTGGAATATCCCAAGTAATGCCTTAGCTTCATGGGACCTTGTCGACCCTAAGCCTATCGAAGCTTCAATAAAAGCAGCTGATTACATACTATGTGTCGGCAACATAGCTACTTATAATTCTTATATTCAGCAGGGTGTGCCAAAAAACAAAATCAAAGTCATCAACTATGGCGTTGGACCTGTAAATTACTCGGCAGCTAAAGCATCAGTCAAGAAAAGATATGTGTTTGTAGCCTCTGAGCTTGGTGTAAGAAAGGGCTTTGATGTCTTATGCGACATGATTATGAACGCTCATCAAGCACATCCAGGCAAATTCCACTTAGACTTAGTGGGTAGCGCTAACAATAAATTCTATGAGAGAAAAATCGCCACGCTACAGAAAATTTTAGGTAGTGATATAACCTCTCATGGCTGGGTTGAGTCACATAGCAGCCAATACAAAAGAATACTTGCTCGATCGGATTATTTAATCTTTCCTTCACTAGAAGAGGGTCAGACAGGAACCGTGCTGGACGCTCTTCGCGTTGGTGTAGTGCCGATCATAAGTAAAAACTCCGGTATCGATTTTTCGCCTTTAGGTTGGCTGGAAACTGAACCCGATCGGCATAGCCGAGCAGCTATTTTTGACAAGTCCTTATCAGTAAGCAAAGAAGAATTATATGATTTAAAATCAAAAGCCTTAGAATACTACAAACTTTTTCACGAACCATACCTACAGACTATGAGGGAAAATTTAAAGGAGATAATAAACGAGGAGCTATACCCTAAGGTCAGCATAATACTATCAATCTATAACAAGGAGGATTCCATCCTAAGGCTTTTAAAGCACCTGGATGAAGCCATCTTGGAATATAAAAATGTTGAGCTCAATGTAATTTTTGACGGCTGCAAAGACAAATCCGAAAAAATCGTCCGCCGATATTTGCGTAATAAAAATTACGCCATTACTTACGAAACGACCCCGAATATTTTTGAGGTTAAATCCAACAACATTGGGCTCAAGAAAAGCACAGGTAAATATTGCTGTATTGTGCAAGACGACAATATTATTTATGACCGCAACATATTCTTCGAAGCGGTTACTTTTCTAGATAAGGCTACAAAAATAGCCATACTTGGCGGCCTAGCAGGTGTGAACTATTATCCAAGAGGCACTAAACTTGAGGGTCCAGGTCAAATTGCCCTTAATGAAAATGAGGCTTATTGGCGCCAGGACGAAAATACTGATCCAGACTTCAAGCACGAATTTTTTGAAGTAGACGCATGTATGAGGGGGCCCTTATTCATACGTAAGTCATTTTTAGACGAACACGGATACCTCGACGAAATATATGCACCTTTATATCAGGACGATATGGACATAGCGTTTCGCGCAAAGAGTTTAGGCTATAAAGTTTTCGCGGTTCTAATGAACGTTAAAAATGAATCTTATACAATTGCCTCGTATAGTCCCAAAAGGATAAAGTTTTTTAAGGATGCTATGCAACGCAATACCAATATATTTTATGGACGTTGGAACCCGACCATCAAAAAAAACTACCTCCGAATGGAGCGTATCGAAATTTCCAGTCTTCAAAAAGAAAGACGCCAAGATAAGCTTCAAGGGTATTTTCTAGCTACTAGAGCGACAAGTGAAAATATCTTCAAGCTTCCGCGTGTGATCACCAAGAAAACAGTGCGTGTTATGCACCATCCTTTTTTAGTTGGTAAAAAAATTAAGTCACTTGGCAAATAACAAATCTGGGGAAAATATAGATGTCCTCGATAGAACTGTCAAAAGCAAAAATACTGCCTAAAAAATTACGGTTAGTCTTTTTACTGGGCGCTAAGCTGCCTAAAAATATTTCGGCAGAAATTGTCAAAAAGATTAACCTCGATGATGGCAAGCGACGTCCAGAAAATAGTTTACTTCGAGCCGATTTGGCAATTGTTGGAGAGACAAGTTTCAATGAGCACAGCTTATCAAAACGTTTAGTCCAATTAACGCATGAGGCAGGCTGCGTATGGCTGGAGGCACCGAATGATAAGCTGGCTAACGAACTGAAGAAAACTGGTTTTAATAAAATAGCTCAGCAACTTTTCCAAAAAAAATCTGGCGAGACACCCAATGAATATGGCAAAAACTACATAGACCGGTGGGGCAACACAGACTGGCTTAAAAGCGCACATCTTGCTGCTTCTCAAATTTTAGAACATACGCCAAAAAATTTTAGCAAAAGAACATCAAAAATTTTGGATGTTGGCTGTCTAAACGGCTACATAATGGAGTCTCTACGCCGTGAAGGTCTCGAAGAAATCTATGGCAATGATATCTCGTATTTTTTGGCTGTCGAAAAGCAGATAAACCCTTGGTTTTTGCCAGCGATAACCGTTGGAGACTTTAGTTACAATAATTATCCGGATGGTGCTTTCGACATGACAATTTGCATGGAGGTACTGGAGCATATACCACCAGCAATGACTTCTAGGTTTATAGCCGAACTGGCCAGAGTAACGAAAAAAGACGGCGTGATATTAATCTCTACTAGCGAGGACTGGAACGTTGATAGCACCCACGTGAACTGCAGAAATCGAGCTCAATGGTACTTTGAATTTGCAAAGCACGGTCTAATAGCAACAGGGGAACAGGTTATATTCCCAGGTTTCAACTCGTTTGTGGTTCGACGAAGCAACAACCCGTTTGAGACATTTATCAATCTTACAAAATCTTATATAAAGTTTCTAACCAATGGTCGGCTTGAAAGACCCGAGAGATTAAAATGATTATCGTACGGCTTAGGGGCGGTCTAGGTAACCAGATGTTCCAATATGCTGCGGGTCGCAGGTTGGCTATACACAATAAAACCAATCTAAAGCTTGATATGAGCTGGCTAAAGGTTGCTCAACAGCACGAGAATGTAGATTTTAGACAATATGCGTTAGACGCCTTTATGATCAAGGGCTCTTTGGCTAATTCCATAGACCTCGCCCGAATTTATATGCCCCCCTACACTAGAAAGAAACATCTATACCGTACGTTGATGGGCTCTATTCAGCCTTTCTACGAACCTGAGGATGGTAGTTTTCAGCCGGGTCTTTTGACAGCCCCAAAAAATTCTTATCTAGAGGGAAATTGGCTAAATGAAAAATATTTTAATGATCAAGCAACCATTATACGCAACGACTTCAGGTTTAATAAGCCGCTTGGGCATAAAGCCAACATGCTAAAGACAGAGATTTATAACTCTGAGGCAGTCTCGGTGCATATTCGTCGGGGTGATTACGTTACTAACAAAATCGCCGAGCAAAGATTAGGCATATTACCGCTAGATTATTACAAAAATGCAGCTGATTTTATCGAAAAAAAAATCAATAAGCCTGCTTTCTTTGTATTCTCAGATGATATTGAATGGTGCAAGAAGCATCTAAATTTAGGATCCCCTACTTTCTACAGCGACCATCAAAACAAAAATTGGGAGGATATGTGGCTCATGTCGCTATGTAAACACAACATAATCGCAAATAGCTCTTTTAGCTGGTGGGGTGGGTGGCTAAATGATAGTCCAGATAAAATTATCGTTGCCCCAAAAAAATGGTTTAAGGAGGCCTCTATTGACTCGTCTGGCCTGCTACTGGATGAATGGGTAAAATTATAGTAATGGTGAATATGCAAAGTTATGTCCAATAAGTTGCTCGTAAGAGTATTCAATAAAGTACGGTGGAGTAGCGGCGGGACCAAGTACGCGGCGGAAACAGCGTTTTGGGTTAAGGAGATAAGCCTATATAAAGATTGGTATGAAGGTAAACTTAAGCGACACTATGGCCATGAACCACCGCAGGCAAGACAAAAGATTAAAGCCAATAATCTCAAGGATAGCGCGATACTCACGTGGTTTAGCGTTCATCAAAAGCCAAAGTATCTTGCCGATTTGAAACTGGATAAAAATGCTTTTAAGGACATGCGGCTACTTGATATTGGTGCGGGGCCGATGCCTAGTGCTGCAGTTTTCACGGATTGTGAAATCTATTCTCTAGACCCTCTTTATTCCGAATATATAGCTGCAGGCTATCCGCTGCATTATTACGATAGAGTAAAGTTTGTTAACGCCTACTCTGAAGATATCCCCATAGAAGACAATTACTTTGATGCCGCTATCTCGGTTAATGCCATAGACCATGTTGATAGCCTAGCGAAAACGGCTAAGGAAATTGAGCGAGTCCTTAGGCCAAACGGGAAATTTGCCATGCATGTTCATTATCATGAGGCTACAGAAGCTGAGCCACTTGAGCTAAATGATAAGATATTTATCAAACATTTTGGCTGGGTAAAAAATCTGAGAAAAACGGAGTCATCGCAAAGTAAGTACGGTTCGGTTGCAGAAGCAGGAGAAGAGTATGCGATTTGGAGAAATTTTTAACTCTTTAGCCAATGAATAAAGTCGACTTTCCTTCTATACCCAAGGTCACCGTATTAATGCCCGTATATAATGCTAAGAAATACTTAGCTCAGTCGATCGAGAGTATTTTAAGTCAAACCTATAGAGATTTTGAATTTTTAATCGTCAATGATGGCTCGACTGACAAGTGTCCTGAGATCATCGATAAATATGCCGAACAAGATAAGCGCATAAGGATCATTAGTCACGAAAACAAAGGCCTAGTGGCATCCCTTAATGAAGGAGTTGAGCTCGCGCACGGTAAATATATTGCCCGAATGGACGCCGACGACATAAGCATGTCTACAAGACTTGAAAAGCAAGTGACTTTTCTGGAGGCCAACCCTAGCTGTGCAGTTTTAGCGACAAGAGTTTCGCTTATAGATGAATACGGGATCCGACTTAGCGATTGGGAGGAAGACATTGGCCATATCACGGATACGTCAATTTTAAGCTACTTGCCGATTAGTAGTTCTATCGCCCACCCTAGCATAATGGCACGCAAGGAAATTTTACAAAAGTATAAATATCGCGATATACCAGCTTCTGAGGACTATGATCTTTGGCTAAGATTAGCAGCGGATGGTCATAAAATATCTAAAATAGATGAGCCTTTATTAAATTACCGTTTGTACCCTGGCTCTATAACCCAAAAAGCCAACCAGACAAAACCATATATAAAAAAACTACAATACACTAGGCGGGCTTTTTTACGTCAGCAAGTATTGTCATTACAATTCAACAAATTCGATAGGCGAGTGTTGGCAGCAACACTTCAACCTCCTTTGTCCAAAACTATAAGTAGATTAAAGCGTTTTCTCGCGACCCCATTTATAATTGGCGAACGCTTATCATTTAGCTGGGAGATACCAAAATCACCAAAAAAAGACAAGCCGCGAATTCTATTTTTAGTCCCTTGGCTATCTATGGGCGGTGCAGAAAAAGTTATTCTGGATTTGGCCCAAGGGCTATCCGATGAGTTCGAGGCTCATATCATCATAACCGAACAAGTAATGGACAATAATTGGGCATATAGATTTAACACGGCTCGTGAAATTATTGATCTTCGCAAGGTAGTGCACTACCCATCCAACAAGACCGCTTATGTAGTAAGGTATGTAGCTGCTAATCACATAGATTTCGTTATCATTTCAAACTCATTCGTTGGCTATTCGGCCATTCCGGCCATAAAAAGAACATCCATCAATACAAAAATTATCGACATACTACACGGGCAAGGCGGGAGAATCGATAAGGGTAGCTCACCCTTATTTTCATTGCCCTACCACAAGCTGATAGACAAGCGCATTACCGTAACTAACTATCTACGTAGTTACATGAACCGAGAATATGGGCTTCATAAAAATGATTTCCATCATATTCCTAATGGTGTGTCTGTAGAAAAGAACATAGATAATGAGAAAGGAAATTACAAAAAAAATAATTCTATAGACATAAATACTAGGGTGGTTGCTTGGGTGGGCCGTTTCAATGACGAAAAGAAGCCATTTCTTGGGTTAGAGGTAGCTAGGCAAGTTCTCCAAGAAGCAAATAACTGCGTTTTTATTTTTGCTGGTGATGGTCCTCAAAAGAAACAAATGGAAGAATTTATAAAAAGGAGTGGGCTACAGAAACGCATTCTACTTCCTGGCCCCCTAGACAACCCCGAACAGCTGCTTATAGACAGCGAGGTCCTATTACTTACCTCAGAGATGGAAGGCATGCCGCTGGCAATTCTTGAAGCCTCTGCTATCGGGGTGCCGGTCGTAGCCACTAGAGTCGGCGGCGTTCCCGAAATAGTTTCTGATAGCAAAACGGGTTTTTTAATCTCATATGATGAAAATTCGGTCAAAAATTTCTCAGCCGCAGTACTAAAACTACTTAACGACAACGAGCTACAAGGCCTATTTAGTGTAAACTCTATCCAGAAAGCAGAGAGTTTTACCAAGCAAAAGATGATTGATGAATATAGAAAAATTTTGGAAAGTTTATAGATTACATGACTCGCCCATCCGTCACCGTAGTCATTACGGCATATAACCACGCAGCCTACATTGAACGGGCTCTTCAGAGCGTTATAAGCCAAAAAAGTGATAGTTACGACCTCAGTATTATAGTTGTCAATGATTGTTCAACCGACAGCACTCTTGAAATTCTAAAAAGATTGCAGAAAAACCATAGCTTTAAATTATCGTCCACCGAGAAAAACTCAGGCCCGTCAGTTGCACGTAACCTTGGCATTAAAATATCTAGTTCTAAGTACATTAGTTTTTTAGACGGAGATGATTACCTTTTACCAAATAAAATAGCTGCTCAGCTGGGCGTCTTGGAGTCCGAGGAATATATGTCTGTCTGCTATACCGACTGTCTGATTTTGCGAGGCAATAAAATAGAAAAAGAGCCCCTAAGCCATTTTTGGCCACCAGCCCAGGGGCAGATTTACTCTCATCTACTTCTACGTAACTGTATAGCTTCACATGCAGTCTTAATGAAGACTAGCGTGGCAAAGAAATATCTTTTTGATGAATCACTACGTGGCCCTGAAGACTATGATTTCTGGTTAAGAATCGCTCACGACAAACAGAATTTCCTTTACATAGATAAGCCGCTGGTGGTTTATCGACGAGGGCCAAAAAGTCTGTCGGCCCCAAGCCAAACAATTTTCGATGCTGTTCTTCGCGTGTTAGATAAGAATCAAGGTCTAGTCAAAACCCCAGAGCAGGTAAAAAATCTAAACTATCATCGTTCGGTCATACTGCAGAACAAGGCCGACATCGATTTACGACAATTTAAATCTTCCGGCTTTAAGTTTTTAGCAGAAGCTTCTAGTTTGGCTGTTATACCAAGATATAAAACTTTTAGCCTTGGCCTAATGCGGCGTAGCTTTTGGGTTGGAGTTATGGCATACAAAATACTAGACTTAAGAAGCCGCTGGCGTGCAAAACTTACAAGCGACAATCATTAAAAATATGTTTAAAAGAAGTCTTGAAATAGGCATTGATGCACGAGCTCTGCAAAACTATCACCGCTACCGCGGGATAGGCCAGGTTCTTTTTAGCTCCGTAGAAGCCTTAGCCAAGTATGACCACACCAATGATTACACTTTTTATGTACTCAGAGATAGCTTGAGAGATTTTCCAACACTTAACCCAAAATTTAAATATAAGATAGTGGTGGTACCCGCGCCTAGACTTGGAATCGCCGGGGTTTTAGACAAATTTAAGCCATCCTCTTCTATGGCCTGGGTAAAAGATGTTGATATCTTTTACCAGCCAGATATATCTGCTGGGCTGCCTAAAAAATCCATCCCCTCAATCACGATCCTTTATGATTTAATCCCTATTATTTTCCGGGGTAAATACTTCCCGCGGTGGAGTTTTTCGTTAAACAAAAAATGCTATAGCCGCAATAAGCGAGCTTTCGCCGCGCGTCTTGTATATTGGCAGCAGCTCCTTCTATATAGAAAGGCTAAAAAAGTTTTAGCAATATCTGAGGCATCTAAAATTGATGGGGCCAGATATATCAAGCATCTTGAAAGGCATGCTCTTGCAAGAATTAAATTAGGTTCGCCTCGCGTCAAAAAAATAAATACCGGTCCAAAACTGACCAAAAAACTGGGCATAAGCAAAGACTATATTTTATACGTAGGAGCCGTTGATTTCAGAAAAAATGTCTTAGGGCTTCTGGACGCTTTTGAAAGTGTTAAAGATACTGGACGCGATATACAACTAGTCTTAGTTGGTAAAGATTTTGGTTTAACTAAGGAGCAGTCTGTTGAAGCGGAACTGATCAGGCAATACCGCCTCAACTCAAAATACAAGACCGATATTTTAATGACAGGATTTGTAGACAATAAGACCAGAGAATATTTATACAAGCATGCGAAAGCTTTTGTTTTCCCTTCTTTATACGAAGGCTTTGGGTTGCCTATTCTTGAAGCAATGGCCTTAGGTTGCCCTGTGATTGCACTTGATAACTCCTCCATCCCAGAAGTCGCCGGTGACGCTGCAATTCTCATTGATTCGCCAGATCAGCTCAGTGAAACCATTGCCGAATTACTTGATGATCCTATTAAAGCAAAAGAGTTGATCAAAAAAGGCTACCGACAATCAAAAAAGTTTAGTTGGGATACAACTGCCAAACAACTAGTCGGCTATTTCTATGAGGCGAGCAAACAATGAGGGTTGGCGTAGAAGGCAGCTTGTTTTTTAAGCCAAGGACGGGCGTAGGACAATATGCTATCAAGCTAACCGAGGCTGCCTCTCAGCTTGACTCAAACGTGGACTTTGAAATTGTCCGACACTGGCTACCGCTACGAAAGTTTAAGCCGCCTATCAAACCCAACAAACACCTGAGATACCGGCTGGTCAAGTGGTTCCCGCCAGCTGTTTATTTTCAGGTCTTTAAACGTCTGGGCACTTTTTTACCGTACGATTTAGTCGCCCTGCGCAAATATGATTGTTTTTTGTTTTATAATTTTGTGGCCTTCCCGGTGCGTAAAAAAACCAGATCCGTTGTTGTTATCCATGACTTGTCTTACGTGCACTATCCGCAGTTTGTGCTCAAAAAGAATCTGGACTACTTGAACAAATTTGTCCCAAGATCAATCAAGCGAGCCGCACGCATTCTGGCGGTGTCAGAACATACAAAGGCCGACATCATTAAGTACTATGACATCCCGGCAGATAAAATCTCGGTTATTTATAACGCTGTTGACCACTCTGAGTATTATCCGCGTCCTGCTAAAGAAGTCTCCGCTGTCCGTAGCAAATACAAATTGCCCGCCAAATACATTTTGTTTACCGGCACCATTGAACCCCGAAAAAATGTCGAGGGGATACTGGGCGCTTATGCAGCCCTGGATGAACAGGTTAAGAAAGACCACGGCCTGGTGCTGGCTGGCGGCAAAGGCTGGAATGACGAACCTATCAGGCAAGCCATTGACAAACTGAAGTCCGCCGGCGAAAAAATAATTTGTACCGGCTACGTGCCGGACGAAGATTTGCCCGCGCTGTTTAGCGGCGCCAGCCTTTTTGTTTATCCATCCTTTTACGAAGGTTTTGGAATCCCGCCGCTGGAAGCTATGGCCTGCGGCGTGCCGGTGATCACAGCCGACAACTCTTCGTTACCGGAAGTCGTCGGCGACGCGGTTATCATGATCAAGGCTGAGAATATAGCCGCCATCACGCAAAGCATATCCAAGGTTTTAAACGACTCGCAACTGGCTAATAGCCTGAGGCAAAAGGGTTTAGAGCAAGCAAAAAAATTCAGCTGGGAAAAATCTGCCCAAACTCTAATTACACTGCTAAATAGCCTAAAGAGCTAAACCACCTCGCGGCGGGCCTGAACTTTGCCACTAAGCTGGTTGTTCAGATCGGCTATATCGGCATCAACCATAATTTTAACCAGCGCTTTGAAAGTAGTTTTTGGCTGCCAGCCCAATTTCTTTTTGGCTTTGCTGGCATCGCCGATCAGTGCATCGACTTCAGCTGGACGCAGATAGCGTTTATCAAACTCCACGTATTTTTTGTAGTCTAGGCCGGCATATTTGAAAGCTTCTTCTAAAAACTCGCGCACGCTATGCGTTTCCCCGGTGGCTATCACAAAGTCATCCGGTTGATCTTGTTGCAGCATCAGCCACATAGCCTCTACAAAATCGGGCGCGTAACCCCAGTCGCGCTTGGCGTCTAAGTTGCCCAAATAAAGCTTGTCCTGTAAACCAGCTTTGATTTGAGCTACCGCCCGGGTAATTTTGCGGGTTACGAAAGTTTCGCCGCGGCGCGGCGACTCGTGGTTAAAAAGTATCCCCGAACAGGCGTACATACCGTAGCTTTCACGGTAGTTAATGGTCATCCAGTGTGCATAGGCTTTAGCCGCCGCGTAAGATGAGCGGGGATAAAACGGCGTGGTTTCTTTTTGCGGTATTTCCTGAACCTTACCGAACATCTCACTCGAGGACGCTTGGTAGAACCTGGACTCCTCCATGCCCAACCGGTGCATAGCCTCCAGGATTCGCACGGCACCGAGAGCATCTATGTCACTTGAGTATTCGGGGATGTCAAAAGAAACACGCACGTGGCTCTGGGCAGCCAGGTTATAAATTTCGTATGGCTTAATTGATGATAGGGCACCGTAAACAAAACCGGCATCCGCCAAGTCGCCATAAATCAGGTGCAGCCTTGCCCCCTTTTGGTGTGGGTCTTGATAGATATGATCGATGCGACTGGTATTAAAAGAGCTGGCCCGGCGGATAATGCCATAAACCTCGTAGCCTTTGTCCAGCAATAGCTCTGCCAAGTAGCTGCCATCCTGGCCAGTAATCCCCGTAATTAGTGCCTTCCTCCGCGCCATTCTAATTCTCGTCCTCACTCCTTATCAAATATATTGCTCAGCCTCATATTATAGCGTAGAGACGGATTTTCAGATAAGATAGTTATGTGCAAATAGGTGTCTTGTATTGGCGTAAAGCTGCTAACATCGCGGGACTGCTTGGCATCATAGTCACGCTGGTACTACTACCTATCGATAGATTACCGTATCTTCATCATATCCCCTTCGGTCTTGGCCTAATAGCGCTGGTTCTTTTGCTGGTTGCGACAGCAGACCGGCTTTTAAATACAGCGCTTCAAAAGGACTTTAGACGTTTTAAAAAGTATATTTTGATTGGTGTACTTTTAGCCCTGCCTGTTGCCGGTTACGCTATAAGCTATTTTTACGCCATTGATAAACATTACACATTTGGAGCCGCTAAAGCACTGCTGGCGGTAGCCTTGCGGGCATACTGTTTCTTCGTCTTGGTCAGTGAACGCCCAGCGTTATGGCCAGTTATCAAAAAAACTATATATATAACAACCGCAGCCGTGGTAGCCTTTGGCTTTTTCCAATATCTATTTGATGTCTTTGGAGCCTCGCCAAAAATTACAGACTTAGGTAGCTGCTGCACATCTAACTCCACCTACATTTTCCCAAGGGTGAGCTCTACAGCTCTAGAACCTTTGTACCTTGATAGCTACTTAATGATTCCTATCTGGCTGCTGACCTTTGACTTTCTGACAAGCAAAAAAACCCGCCGCAATAAATACTTGCTTGGCCTATTTATTGCCTCAAGCTCTTTGTTTATACTAACCATTGCTAGAAGCGCCATCTTGGCTTTGGCCTTTGCCATGGTCATTTTTTATTTTGGCCTTAGAGGTCGAGAGAAACTTAGGGATTTTTGGGTATATATGGCCAAGGTATGGGGAATCACGCTAGTCGTTGTCATCGGTTTAGTAGCAATGAGCGGCGTGGCGTCTATCTTTATCCCTAAGCACCCAATTAATGGTTCCAATGCTGGAGTAACTGGTAGCGTTGAGCTTTTTGGCAGCCATGCTGTGGCCATTACCGACGCTTCCTCACAAAGCCGTTATCGTCTTTGGTCAAAGTCAATTGGCTTTATAGAGAAGCATCCGCTAAAGGGAGTGGGTGCCTACAACAGCCGTATCGAGCTCAACCTTGATAAGTATAAAAATGGGGCAGATCCCTCAACTCTTCAGCCATTTAACAACGATTTAATTGGCCTACTGGTGGATCTGGGGCTTCTGGGCATAGTGACCTTCGGCCCTTTGCTCTGCCTGCTTATATACATTATCTACCGTTCGTTTAAGAGACATTGGCCGGGGCACATAGCCCCGATGGCTCTGATACTTGTGGCAATGCTCATACAAAGCAATTTTTTTCACTCTATTTTGCTAGCCCGTCTATGGGTCGTGGTAGGGTTGCTCTTGGTTGATATGAGCTTTGGCTCGCAAAAACGGCAGCCACAAAAAACATGAAGATAGTTATTGATGCCCGTGAGTCTGGAACAAGTACTGGGCGTTATGTAGACAAGCTGGTTGAAAACTTGCAAGCCCTCAAGCCCAATTTTGAAATAGTCCTGCTCGCTAAAAGCCACCGCCATGAATATTTGCGCAGTGTCGCTCCGGCTTTTCAAGTAGTCGATTGTAACTATAAAGAGTTTAGTTTCGGTGAACAGTATGGCCTGGCTTGGCAGCTCTATGGGCTGCGGGCAGATCTGTTCCACGCCACAACGGTTCACCAGCCAGTCCTATATTTTGGGCCGGTCATAACCACCATGCACGATTTGACCACCGCGCGGTTTCGTAATCCGTCCAAAAACCGGCTGGTTTTTAAGCTTAAGCAGCTAATTTACAGATGGGTGATCAAACGGGTTGCCCGCAAGTCAGTGCGAGTTATTGCCATAAGTGGATTTACCAAAAACGATGTTGCTGGCTATGCCGGCATCGCCAAAGATAAAATTGTTGTGACTTACGAGGCGGCCGATAAGATTAGCGAGCCGGTGGAGCCGGTTTTGGAACTTGATGGTCAGCAATTTATTCTTTATGTCGGCCGGCCGTTGCCGCACAAAAATCTCGATCGACTGGTTGAGGCTTTTTTACTGGTTAAACAAACCCACCCAGATCTTAGGCTGGCCCTAGTCGGGAAAAGGGACATCTTGTACGAGCGCTTGGAGAAAAAAGTCAAAAAACAGGGGATCGGTGGGATTGTATTTACCGGCTTTGTTAGCGAGGGCCAGCTGCGCTGGTTGTATGAGAACACTGCGGCCTATGTTTTCCCGTCACTCAGCGAAGGTTTTGGCTTGCCGGGCTTGGAAGCTATGATCCACGGTGCGCCGGTGGTTAGTAGCAACGCTACGTGCTTGCCGGAAATTTACGGCGGCGCCGCCCATTATTTTGACCCTAATGACATTCAAGACATAGCTGCCAAAATCACCGAGGTTCTAAGCGATGAAAGACTACGTGAAGATCTGATTAGAAAGGGCTATAGCCAAATCAAAAAATATTCCTGGGCCAAAATGGCCGCTCAAACCCTAGAAATTTACAACCAAGTCCTCAAAAAAAAATAGCCTTTCCCTCTATCATCTCTATTGCAAAAACATTGCGACCGCAATATATTTGCAATAGATTATATCCTTGGAAAAAGCCGCAGACTTTCATAAATCTCCACACATCCTTCAAGACCAAGCTCCCCCACTTCTTCAACCAGCAGTTCTCGATAATCCATATCTGTCGCCCAAACACTTTTTTGGATTTGCTCAAAACCCCAAGATTTAAGAAGCATCCGAAGCCGATGCCTAGCCACCCTCTTTTCTTCTGGCACATCAAAAATAACCATCAATCTTGCATGACTATCTAGGTGTTTGGCTAGGAATGGCTTAATTTCGTCCATGCCTTTTGCGGTCAATTTTGGTTGTTGCCCAAAGCTATCAATAAAACCTTGCCGCTGGCCTCGCCAATAAGCATTCTTCAACGTGGACTGTTTGTGCCCAGAGACTTTTTCCAGCTCATTGAAAAACTTACTGGGTTTAAAGCCCAACATTAAATTTTCTTTGGAGTATGGAACCATACTTTTTAATACAAAGACCAGAGCTGAGTGTTTCTTGTGCTGTCTCATCTATAAACCTATTGCAAATTATATGCGATCGCAACAGAAATGCAATTATATAAACTCAGGTAAAATTATTTCCGTAAGATTATTTTTCTTTAGGCTCTTTTTCAGGCTCGGCAAAGTCTGGCGTAGCCGGCTTTAAAATTATGTGGCGTTCATGGCCTTCGCCTATTGATTCAGTCTCCAGCCCATAGTCAGTAGCCGCTTTATGCACGGCGCGCCTGTCGGCCGGGTTCATCGGCGCGAGTTCTTTAAGCTGCCCGCTACTTTGAACTTCTTTGAACCAGGTTTCGGCTTCTTTAACCACCCGCTCGGCACGGTGTTTTTTGTAGTCCGCCACGTCGACATTAACTCTAGTGTAAGCGAAGTTTTGGCTCTTGAGCGCTGAGCTGATAATGTACTGCAGCGAGCGCATAGTATCGCCATGTTGGCCAATTAAAAATCCGTTGAGATGTGTGCTGGGTACGTTAAGTTCGATAACTTCGTGGTCTTCGGTGGTGGCATAGACATCGGTATTTAGGCCAAAAAAAGACAACAGGTCTTCGATATATTTTTTGGCGTATAGAATCGCCTCTTCGATATCATCTTGCGAATCACGGACCGCGCCAGCCTGCCGGCCGGCAGAGTCGTCCGCTCCGCTGTCGCTTTTAGCGCTCCGCGACGTTGATGGCTGCGGTGCTCCTTCATCGTATACTTGATACGCCTCAGTTCGCTCCTCGCCATCGCCTTGCAGAGCATCTAAATCCGTGTTTCGCATCATCTTCTCCTTCGATTTTTACGGGCAGCGCGTTTCTTCGGAGACAATACTTTTTTTGTCTGTGGTTGATCTTCGCCTTGGCTGCTAAGGGTGACTTTGGTAGTAACGGTGGCATCGGCCTCGGTGGCATCTTCTTTTAGAATCCGCGCCTGCTGCAGATAGGCTGCCGCACTGCTAACGAACCAGTAAAGTGGCAGTGCCGCCGGAAAACTTAGGCCGAATATAAATACAACGCCGGGAATTAGGAACTGCGTATTGCGCATAACGGCCGCATTAACCTCAGCCTGGTCAGCGTTTTTCCCCTTCCCCGCTTCGCTTAGAATCTGGCGCAAGCCGCGAGAGTCTTTGCTGCGGGGCATCAGCTGTTTGCTTTGGTAATATTGCGTGATGGCGCTAAGCGCAACAATTAGTATGGCCGGCCAGTAGATACCGTGCTGATCAATAGCTCTCCGCCCCAGATTAATAAAACCAAACAATGAGTCGTCAAAGCGGTTGATATTGGTCGACAGTTCTTTTATCCAGCCCAAGTGATGCAGCACCGGGTAAGAAAAGCTGACGATTTCGTGCGGGGTGTTGACCATGCGCCGGACACTGCTATACAGACCGATGATGATTGGCAGCTGGATCAGCAAAATTCCTAAGCTGGCAAAGGGGTTAATCTCGCGCTCTTTATAAAGCTCCATGGTCATGGCTGACTCTTTTTGGCGGTCGCCCTTGGCCGAGGCTTTGATCTTCTTGAGCTCTGGCGCCAGCTCGCGCATGGCCTTCGCGTGGTACAGCTGCTTTTTGACCAGCGGCCACATTAACAGCCGGATGATTATGGTGAAAAGAATAATCGCCAGGCCAAAGTTATGGCCTGGAATGATAGCGTAAATCAGTACCAGCAAATTAAAAATCGGCTGGATTATGATAGTCGTTAACATCTAAAGTTAGTCGCTTTCTAGGATCTTACTATAGCACGCAGGCGGTCAGCCGTCTTTGAGCTGGGCGGTTGATTGTTTTAAAGCACCAGCCGCCGTGAGTTGTTTTTTTACCAGCAGAGTCAACCTCTTGGGCGACTGGTCACTGATTTTGGGCTCATATACATTGAACACGATGTCGTACGGGCCATTGATATCAGCCTGTAGTAACCGTACCGCGGCATAGAGGCGCCGACGGATGCGGTTGCGCGCCACGGCCGATTTGTGCACCTTGCGGCTAATCACTACCGCTACGCGGTAATCACTGCGCCTGGGGTTAGGCGCGGACTTGACCATAAAATACGGGCCGCGGACCGTTTTGCCGTTTTGGTGCACATAACGCAGGCCAGCATGCCCGTGAAAACGGTTTTTCCTGGATATCACACCTATAGCCTATAGGGTTTAGGGACGAGGGTCTAGTGGCTCAGGCGGGTGCGGCCTTTAGCCCGGCGGCGAGCCAGTACATTGCGTCCAGCTTTGTTGGCCATGCGTTTCATAAAGCCGTGTTCGCGACTACGTTGTCGCTTTTTCGGCTGGTAAGTTCTTTTCGGCATGCATACACTTTAGCATAAAGTGGAATTCACGACATTAAACCACAGGTTCTGACAAGTTTTCCACGAACTTGCAACTTTTGTCCACAAATTAACAGATAGGTCATTAGGTTGTGCATAACTCTTCCTCTTACGTCTGGCTTGGTGCTGATGACGTAGTATTTTTTGTCATAACTGTGGAAAAGCCCGGTCGGTTTGTCTATAGTGGATTAAAGGTAGCTAAAGTTTTGGAAAGCAAATAGGCGGTGAGGTAAACGTGCAGGAAAATACACTCTGGCAGGCAGTTCTTGGGGAAATTGAGTTGAGTGTATCCAGAGGCAATTTTGTTACGTGGTTCAAAAATACCCAACTTATACGCCACAAAGATGATGTATTGGTGGTTGGCGTGCCTAACATTTTCGTCAAGAACCAGCTGGAGCGTAAGTTCAACGATCTAGTGATTGAAGTCTTGGCCAAAAACGGCGTCAGGCCGATGCGCATCGATTACAAGATCCACGCCGTTACAATCCAGCCAACGGCTAACGACAGCACGGTGTTGCTGGACCCCACGCTATCAGTCCAAGACCAACAAAGCCTGAGACCACGGCCAGCTGTCAGCGGGGTTACCCATTCCTACAGGCAAGGCCTTAATGAACGCTACAGCTTTGATAATTTCGTAGTTGGCGCCGGTAATGAGCTGGCTTACGCTGCCGGCCAGGCTATCGTGCAAAACCCCGGCAAAAAATATAACCCGCTGTTTATTTATGGTGGCGTAGGTATTGGCAAAACCCACTTAATACAGGCTGTGGGTAATGCTATTTTAGCTAGTAAACCGGGGGCTCGCGTGGTTTATGCCTCCACTGAGCGCTTCGTGCAAGAGTTCGTCGACGCACTACGCTTTAAGAAAAACACTTCCGACTTTGCTGATTTTTACCGCAGCGCCGATGTGTTGATAGTTGATGACGTGCAATTTTTAGCCGGAAAGGAAAGGGTCCAAGAAGAGTTTTTCCACACCTTTAACGCCCTATACCAGGCCAATAAACAAATTATTATGAGCTCTGATAAACCGCCTAGGGACATCCCCACACTGGAAGAGCGCTTAAGGTCGCGTTTTGCCTGGGGGATGACCATAGACATGCAGAACCCGGATTTTGAAACCCGCGTGGCTATCTTACAATCCAAGGCCAGCAGCCAAGAAGTTGACTTGCCACAACCTGTTGCCGAAGTTTTAGCTAACCGTGTGCAAAGCAACATCCGCGAGCTAGAGGGCGCACTTAACCAGGTTCTGGCTTTCTGCGAGATGCGCGGCGTGGAACCATCTATTGAAATCGTATCGTCTTTGTTCGAAAACGGAAAGAACCGCCCCAAGCATTTTAACGCCCGCCAAATAATCGAGCGTACTGCCAAACATTTTCACCTGTCGATGGAGGATATCTTGGGACCAAAGCGCGACAAAGACATTGTAGTCCCCAGGCAAATTGCCATGTATATGCTGAGAAGCGAGCTGCATTTAAGTTTCCCCAAAATTGCCCATGAACTTGGGCGTAAGGACCACACTACCGCCATCCACTCTGTTGAGAAAATTGAGAAGGAGCTCAGCTATGATGGGCCAATAAAACAATATGTGGGAGAACTTAAGGAGAGGCTCTATGCCTAGTAGTTGTGTAAAAGTTGTGGAATGGGTTGGTGATAAAATTGTACAAGTTGGGGTTTTTTGCACAATTTTTGTAGTAGCTATAAAATACTTAACAAGTCAAGTGTTTTTTATACACCCTCTAAACACAGCTTATAAACAACCAAAACTGTTGTTTACACAACCTCCAAAGTCATTTTTATATCTGTTATTTAATTACTTATACTCACTATCTTTAATCCCTACTACTAATATGAAATTAATTTAAAAGGATTAGTATATGAAACTCCAAGTCACCCAAGAAAATTTAGCCAAAGCCCTAAATACCGTTGCTCGCGTAGCAAACACTCGTAATACCCTACCAATTCTAGCCAATGTGCTACTAAAGACCGATAAAAATCGCCTAAGCATTGCCGCCACAAACCTGGATATCGCCATTACCCACCATATTGGATCTAAGATTGAAGAAGACGGCGCTATAACCGTCCCCGCCCGCTTAATGCAAGACTTTGTAAGCAGCTTACCTGATAGTGTTCTAAAGCTTGAGCTAAGTGATAATAAACTAAATATCACCACCGACCAATACCAATCAACTATCAATGGTGTGGCCGCCGACGACTTCCCGGTGATGCCGGCCATTAGTGGTGGTGTGACTTGGCGGCTGCCAATACATGATTTTAAAAAAGCTCTATCGCAGGTGGTTTTCGCAGCCAGCGCTGATGATGCCCGGCCGGTTTTAACGGGAGTGTATTTCCATAGTTTTGGCGGTGAAGTGGTAGCAGTGGCTACTGATAGCTACCGTTTAGCCGAAAATAAACTTGGTAAAAACAAGAACTCGGTCAATTTTTTGGTACCGGCTAGCGCGGCAGCAGATTTACTGCGGATTATCAGCGATTCAGATAAAGAGGTAGTAGTTACGCACGACGACCAACAAGTACTGTTCCAAATTGGCGATGTAACACTGGTGGCTCGTTTAATCGAGGGCAACTACCCCGACTACCGTAAACTAATCCCCTCCAAGTTCGCAACCACAGTCAAGTTGAAACGGGCTGATTTTATTAACATTACCAAAGTCTCTAGCCTCTTTGCCCGAGAAAGTGCCGGCAGTATAACCATCAAGGCCGACAAAACTGCCAAAGAAGTTAGCATTAATGCCATCGCTTCGCAACTTGGCGAGAATACTGCTAAAGCCTCAGCGGTGGTCAGCGGCTCTGGCGAGCTTACCCTAAACTCTCGATATTTGATTGAAGCGTTGAACGCCTTTGTTGGCGATGAGATAGAGTTTTGCTTCAATGGCAAGCTGGAGCCTTGCATCCTTCGGAGTGGCAATGACCCCAATTACCTACATTTAATAATGCCACTCCGGAGCTGAGAGCCGATAGCCGAGAGCTTAGAGCTGGTAGGATAGGGTCATGGCTACTCAATCATTTAAGGATTTAATAGTTTGGCAGCGGGCCAAGACTCTCTACGTTGAAATCCATAAAGCTTTTAAGGACGTAAAAGATTATTCTTTCAGGGACCAAATACTCCGTGCGGCTCTCTCTGTCCCCAATAATATTGCCGAGGGCTATGCTCGGCGTAGCGATAAAGCATTTAAAAATTTCCTATTTATAGCTAAAGGTTCCGTAGCTGAGGTTGAATCAATGCTTTTAATGGCTCCCGAGCTAGATCTCATAAATAAAGAAGAACAGATTGAACTTTTAGCTATCGCCGAAGAAGTCTCGAAACTCTTGATGGGATTTATGAAGAAGCTCTCGGCTGAGGACTCTTAGCTCATGGCTATTGACGTCATTCGCTTACAAAACTTTCGTTCTTATGAGGACGAAAGTTTTGAATTTGAATATGGCGTCAATATTGTGGTCGGGCCGAATGCTAGCGGCAAAACCAATCTGTTAGAAGCGATCTTGGTTCTGGCCCGCGGTGGTTCATACAAAGCCCACGACGCAGACCTAGTGCGGTTTAACAAGCCGTGGGCCCGCCTGGACGGTTATTTTGGCAAGCAAAGCCGCTTGGCAAAGCTGGTTTTGCGCAACGATAAGGCTGACAAAAGCTTTTTAATTAACGATAAGCCGTATAGGCGCCTGAGCCTCGAGCGCACCGTGCCGATAGTATTTTTTGAGCCCAACAATTTACAGTTAATTACTCGCGGCCCCGACCAGCGGCGTGAATACATTGACGAGCTATTGGAGCGCAGCTTACCGGGCTTTAAGGCTTTAGCCGCTAACTACCGCCGCGCCCTGGCCCAACGTAATGCTCTACTGAAATACCATCCGACACAAGGGGCTAAGCAGTTGTTCGCCTGGGATGTACGCTTAAGCGAACTCGGCGGTAAAATAGCCGCTGCCCGGCAACAGTTAGTTGATCAAATCAACAAAAACCTCAGCAAAAATTATAATCAGATAGCCCATAGCCGAATTAGCGCCCGCCTGAACTATAATAGCCACTTCCCGGCCGAAGCCTACGCCAGCAAAATGCTTTCCAAGCTATCCGCCAGCAGCCAATCAGATTTCGATAGAGGATTTACGGCTTACGGCCCGCACCGCGAGGACATCAGCTTTTCGCTCAACAAAAAACTTGTCGGCCAGACCGCCTCGCGTGGCGAGACACGCAGCCTGATGCTGGCCTTAAAAATTTTTGAATTGGATTTGATAGAAAAAACCCGCGGCCAAAAGCCAATCCTGCTACTAGACGATGTATTTTCCGAACTGGACGGCGCCCGCCGCCGCTCGCTGGTCAGTTACCTAAAAAAATACCAAACTATTATAACTACTACGGATGCTGATGCGGTCATAGAGTATTTCGGCAACAAGCATAAAATGATCGCGTTATCCGGTCGTTAGAATCTGTTCAGCGCGGTTGAAAAAATCAGCGAACTGTGCAGCTACCACTGCTTCAGGAACAGATTTGGTTGGCATGGCGTCCGTAGCGGATTGGCTGGTCCATTCACCGAACGGTGGGTGAAAACCGTCAATGTTCTCTGTATCTACAGAATAAATCCTAGAGTTGTGGGGGTCCTGGAGCGTCTGTATGGCTACCTGGCCCGGGACGAAGTCTCCGTTGATATCGAAGTGCGTCAAAGCTAAATTTACCCTTGTTCTTTTGAAGCCACCAAAAACCTTGGAATCAGCGCCCAGAATTACCGCCGCCGCAATGGGCACTTTTTCACCTTTGAGAGTCTGGACCATCACCCAATTGTAATGACCCGGGCTTGTCCTGTCGGGTGTCGAGACGTATTGCGTTGTGCCTTTATTGTGATGACCGGGTGAAAATTTAACCTCTTTCGCCAGACCTTGCAGCTCTTTATCTACTACGGCAATAAATGCCTGCGGTCCTCTTTCAGCCTGATAAATCATCTCCTGCCTTACGCCAGTGTCTGCGTGCGACAGCTCCACTGACTTTGCGACAGCAGGCCCGGCAGTAAGACTAAACACGCCGGGGATGCTACTTACGAGGGCGCCCACATGCGCTCTGCGGCTATGCTTATTCCTAATCTGATTGGGGTCTTGAGTCTGGTTATGTTCGTTAGATTTCATTGCCTCGCATTATATCATATATGTTAGCCGTAGTCAATTAATGCCCCTGGCCAGTATCGTCTTCGCTAATAAGCCAACCGCTTCCCTGCTTAATCAACACTAGGATTGGTGGTGGTTGCTGCCCGGTATGCACCCAACCAAACTCTAACGACGAAGCAGGAACCTCTTTCCCGGTTTTTTGGTCGATTGCCTTGTCGGTTAGAGAGCATAAAATAGTGCCGTTTGCACTCGTCGGCTTACCATATACTCCCTGCCAGTAGCAATTGCTGGTAGTAGCTCTAACTATGTAGCCATTTTGATGCGCGTAAGTGTAATCATATGGGATGCTACTAGTTGAGGGGTTTTGAGCGGGCTGTAAATGCATAAACCACTCTTGGGTAACCAGGGGTTTAATCGTTGATAACCAGGAAGACGGTGACGATTGATCTACCCCGATACTGTTTTCCCTCGCTTGTAAATATTTGTCAATTACTGAAAGTACTGCTTGAGAAGGAGTACTATAGGCCTTTGGCGCTGGGGCGTTGTTACGTTTAGTCAGTATACCTATGGCTACTACCAATACTAAAATAGTGGCTAAGCAGGTTACTAGAAGCCTTTTATTACGCATATTATTTAGTCTCCTACTGCGGCGGCACTATGCCATTAAATTCAAAGTGCATAAAGTCTTTCGGTTGCTGCCAGTTGCCACCCCAGGTGAACCCGTTATCGTTAAAAGCTGTAATGTATTCTTGGGGCATGTCGTGCGGGACGTCTGCCCCGCTTTCTGAAAACGGGTTTGTGTCCCAGTTGATATCACACGCCGCACCATATGTATGGTAACTACGAAGGCCGATATTAGATGTACCATTATCTGAGTCAAATCGATAACAGCCCATTTCTCGGATTTGATATGTAGAGCCACTTTGTTGAATCTCCAGTGCAACGGCGGAAAGGCAGGGAGCTACCAGCGGATTAACCTGGACGGAATTACCCAGGAAATTCACTGTTACTTGTTTTGCTTCCATAGATGCATGATCATCTTGAGTGCCGGGATCACCGAAAATTGCTGTTAATTGGGCTTGAGAATATTCACCGCCTGAACCGCCTACGGATCCAGTAACTGGACTGTTAACACCGCAAGAACCAGAACCCGAAAAACAGGGACTACCATAACCGGAAGTTGAACCACCGGAAAAAGCTACAGGTAGTGGTACGGGCGAAGCCACGTCCCAATACTGGTTAATTAATGATTGCGCTTGCCCAACAAACGCTTTGTAATTTGAACCATCGGAGGTCGCAGAGCCTTGGACGGCCTGGACGGCTACCCAAGGTTGCCATGATTGCCAACCTGATTTGTCTTGTAAGCCTTTGCTTAATGCTGAAGGCGCATTTGACCCCGTTGGGCTTCCAAAAAATGCCTCGGCCGAATAGGCCGGGTCCATAAGTTGCCAAACCGCCGCTTGGTTGGAATCAGCTTCTGGCCCGGATGCGATGGTACTCCAATTCTGCGATGGTCTTTGCTGAAATACGCCTACAGAATCAAAATTACTGCCATCACCCTGCTTAGTCGGATTACTTTCTGATACGGGGACAGTTGTATTAGCAAGGATTGTTAGATGAGACTCGTCAAGTCCGGCCATCAATCCGACTAGTGCAGCATCCTTTCCAAGATTGTTCGTCTTGGCAATACCCATAATTGTCTTGGCAACTTCTACTTGTGATCGGCTAATTGCGGTACCCCCGTCACTGGCGCTACCGCTGCCTGTGGTAATGCCGGGGCTGGAGCCACAATAGCTACTACTGATACTATTCGGGTCATAATATGGGGTGCCGCCCAAAATGCTCTGGATGTCGGAGCTGGATATGGCAGCTACTGATGGTTGAAGAAAAAGCACAAGGATCCCAGTCAAATAAAGTACTGACCTAAGATGACGGTGAATGGGAAATATCCGCGCTAAGCGTCTAACCTGATACATTTTGTACCCCAACTAGCTCGTTAAGCGTGTTTTGGTAGCTTTCGTTGAGTCGCCAACGGAAGACCATATTATTATTTGGCCCCAAATTCGACGATGAGCAGTTACCAGAGTCTATGACATTACCATCACTATCTCGTCTAATCGAACCGTCTGTTAGCAAGTTGCCTATCTGGGCATTGGGGTCAGGCGTTAAGTTGCCTTGATCGTCTGACAAGTACCCAAAGCAGTGCGCGTACGCCTTGGCTATAGAAGGGGCTTGACCGCTATCCGCTAAAATCTTAGCGTTGACCAGCGGATCGTAACTCGGGTCGTCATTTATCAGTTTTTCTTCGGCTGTGCTCCAGCCAAACTGGACCATGTTGTAGTCGCTGTTTACATCGCTGGCGGTAGCAGCCGCGGCGTGGCCTATTAATAAGTGGCTAAAAGGCGAGAATATTGTGGCAAAAAGCTTTGGAATGTGAGTAAAAAGATTTGGTAGGTCGCTAAACTTCCAGCTGGAAATTTGCATGGCAAAATTTCCGAACAGCGAGTTGGGGTTGGAAAGGGCGAAGTATTTTTCATATGTCCCTTGGCTCTGATTCTGCAGTGCTACATAGGACCTATCCTCAGTTTCCACTGATTTGGTCTCTGTGGTTGTCAGCGGCCTGCCAAACTGCTGTTGCTGGGTCATCTGGTTACCATATGCCGTGAAGCCCATGTCGGCTTGGTTGGCAAAATCATTACTGTCCATACCGTTTATGAACGACCCCATCTCGGCGAGCACTATCATCCGTGCGGCGTACGAGGCGCCAGTAGTCAAGGCGGCACTTTTACCGGCACTGACGGCATATTTTTGAGCCGTATTTCTAATTGATGCCCGTCCTTCGCGGGTCACGAACTTCTGGATTAGCGGTTGAACTACAGCCTTCAGGGCATCCGAAGCCGTTTGGCTGGCTGTTTCTTCGCCTGCCTGTGATTCACCGCCAGTAAAAACGGCGGCAAATAAATTACCGATTGTCAGCCCGCCGGCAACCCAGATGCTGGTTATCGCCGGGCACACGGTTTTGACTATATTGCCGGCGTAAGTGGCGACTAAACTATTGCCAAATAGCGCGCTAAAAATTGTAAAGTCCCCGGTGCGTCCGGCTTGCGGTGAAACCTCACCCGAAGTATCAGCGTAACCGTTTTTAGCGATTTGTGCAGGTATAGAATCGGTTATGTCGCCGATTCTCCTGTTCATGGCGGCCACGGCTTCGGCGGTGGTACCGCCGCCTTTTTCCTGGTCGGCACTTATAGCTACCGCAAAAGCGGTTTTTATGGCGGCGGCATTTTGGCTGTTTAGAAAAGTACTTGAAGCTTGAGCCGAACCGTCATAAACCAAGCAGACCGGCAAACCTATGGCATAAACCGGGGAAGTATAAGATAATATTTTGGAAAGCCCGCCGCTGGCTGTCGCCGAACTTACTCCGTTATTAATGGCATCAGTGATTGATGAAGCGAGGCCATTATTCTTTACCAACTCGTCGGTGCAGGGATCATTAGCCAGACAATTTTTAAGGGCTTGCTTACCATCGTCCACAGCAGTTTGCTCAGGCGCTGTTACCAGCTTATCATTGGCGGGTGTATCGATCTTGCTCTCAGCGTCCCGCAAAGCTTGTCTATCGGCAGCAGCTTGTTTCAAACCGCGGTAATTGGCACCCAGCTTCTCCCACCACTGCAGACTGATACCGTAGGAGCTTAGCAGCTGTTTGGATACACTGCTTCGTACTAAGTAGTTACTACCATCAAGAGCCTCATTGACTCCACCGCTGATCTGCGCTGAAAACCGTATACGCTCCTTATAGTTATTGACCAGATCACTGAGACTGCCATATTTGTAATTTGGCACCTCTATCCGCTCGCCGTTCATAATTATGGCGTTAAGTTTCTGGGCACCGAGGACACCTTTACCATATTCAAAGTCCAAAACGCCGTTGGCTTTCATATTACTAATAACTTTCGTAGGCCTAAAGGTATTGAATGTCTTACCCAAAGGAGTCTTACCAACCAAAGCCGTGGTGTCACCCTCAACCCCGGCGTCAAATGCTGCTCGATCAGCAGTTAGGATGGAAGACTGCTTATAAAATGTCCGAGACAGCCGGGCCAGGCGGTAGCCCTCGATTTCGGCTGCCAGCTGCGGGAGTTTGAGGGATGGTAGTAAAAGTGCTAGGAAGAAAATTATCGGTAAAATGATCAAACCTGCCCCACCGCCGGCAATTAATACAGCCCGACGGTGCTGACCAAACCAGGAGGGTTTTTGCAAAACATGCCTATAGCCTCTGCCTACTTGATTAGCGTGTCTCGACAAAGCCGAATCATTCGGGTTATTTTGCGGCTCTTGTTTACCGTCCCCGCCGGTTGGTTCTCGTTCTGCACTTCCAAGTTCCTCGCGACTAGGTGTGTCATCACTTTTTTTACTAGTTCCGCCTGGAGCGGAGGAAGGCGCATTGCCTGGTTGATCATAACTGCCTCCTGAGGATTGATATAAATCTTTCGGTTCGCCTTGGCCGTACCTGGTATCATCTGTATCAGGCATCGGGAGCTAGACTCCAGTGGTCTGTTGGTCAGCCGGAGAAGATACGGGTTCAGCTGGCACTTGCATTGCTTGTAGATCTACCGACTGTTCAAGGCTTGGCTGAGGGGTTACGCTGGAATTAGTTGAAATCAAGTCGGTCTCGGTCGGGCTGGCGATGACTTGGATGTGTACATGATTCTGGCCAGCGAAAAATAGCCCCTGGCCAACCGGGAATTGGCTGAGGCGCTTTTTTTCCTCGTCAGTTAGCTTAAATACGTCAGCTAATACATCTACGGCGGTTGGCGATTGCTTGAGCAAAATCTGCACGCTGGCGTTGGCCACCACTGCCCGGCCCATGCGGCTAGCCATGAAATCTTCTACGTCCTGCGTAACCGTAGTTAGTCCAAGGTCGTATTTGCGCGCCCGCTTAGCCAGACTGAACAAAAAGTTGGCACTGTCTTCATAGCGCATTAATTGCCAGGCTTCGTCAACTATCAAGATGCGGCGTTTACGTTCGGCTTTAGTCCGGTTCCAAATGTAGTTGAGAACTATATACATGGCGACAGGCCTGAGCTCGTCTTCCAGGTCGCGGATATTAAAGACTACCATCGGGTTATTGACATTGACATTACTGGGCTGGCTGAAAATACCGGCGAAGGTACCGCTGGTATATTTGCGTAGACGCTGGGCCAGCTGTGGGCCGGTACCGCCCATATGCAGCAACGTGTCATAAAGGTCGCTCACAGTAGGCGGTGGCGAACCATGGGTCAGTGGGTCGTTGGTGATTCCGGCTTTGGCGTAGGTTTCAATCAGAGCGGCATCAAGATCGGCTTCCTCCGTAGGGCTAAGTGCCGGTACCGTTGTAGTTGCCCCTTGGGTTATCTGAGTCTGGGCACCGCCCATCATTAAGCGCAGTAAACCATGCAAAGTTATCAGATTAGACCGGAGCGCATTATCGGCCTCTTCGGCATCAACCACCTGCGGCAAATCGAACGGGTTTATGCGGGTATCGCTATTTAAACTAAGCCGTATATATGTACCGCCCACGGCATCGCACATCTTTTGATACTCGTTTTCCGGATCGACAATAAAGATTTCGGTTCCGAACATCATGCTGCGTAGCGCCTCCAACTTAACAGTGAAGCTTTTGCCGGCGCCGGATTTGGCAAATACCACACTGTTGCCGTTCTCCAAGCTAAAGCGGTCAAAAATTACCAAGCCGGAGTTGTGCATGTTAATGCCGTAAAGAATGCCATTATCCTGGGTTAAGTCGGCGCTGGTAAACGGGAAACTGGTAGAAATGGCGCCAGTATTCATGTTGCGGTAAATCTGCAACTGATCAGTAAACTGCGGCAGGATACTATTTAAGCCTTGCTCCTGTTGGGTGCTGGCGGCTTTGGAATAGACCAGCTGCTGTCCCAGCAGCGACTCTACCTTGTGGCTGATAAACTCCAGCTCCTCCAACGAGTCGCCATAAATCGTAAAGTACAGCCCGAAGCGGAAAAAACGCTCCTCGCCTACCTGCAGCTTATCGCGCATTTCTTCGGCGTCCTGTACGGCGGCCTGCTTGCCTGGGTCGCGCACCCTGCCCTTTTCGGTGTCAATCTGAATGCCGGCCTCCAGCTGACTGACTTTTTTACGCAAGTTGTTTAAAACTACTTGGTTATCAACGGGGTGGATTATAATTGACAGGTCTATAACTTCGTCGAGGTTGACCATGCTTGATAGCCAGCCGGTATAAATCTGACGAGGATAGCCATAAACGTAATATGCCCGGGCGTAACGGGTCCCCAGCTGAAAGTAATTATTGTTAAATACTAGTGAGCTGGGCGCGATAAAATCCCGTAGCGCCGTGATGCCTTTGGTAAAAGCGGCATTAACCTGCTGTTGTTCCATGGCCTGCAAGGCCGCTGGATCCGTCGTGGAGGACTTCCTCTTAAATAATGCCATGGGCTCTCCACAACGGATTTATCATTTTCCATTTATCATTTTCCATTAATTTAACATTGACCATTGGGCATTGGCTGAAATTGTTAAATGACAAATGGAAAATCAATGCGAAATGTGAAATGCGAAATGTGAAATGGCTCATCATGATGAGCCTTCCTCACCCACGTTGGGTTGGGGCACCGTGCTAGTGTCTTTAGTAATGACTGGCGAACTTAAATCATCAAAGTTCTTGAGCTGCTGGCGGGTAGCGGTGTCGGGGTTGTAAGCGTCGTAGTAAAGCTCGATCAGCTCCTGGGTGTCTAGCGGCAGGCTCTGCACACCGCACTGCATCAGGCCTTGCATGACAGCTTGCACACGGTTGCGCAACTCAGTCTTGGCTTTTTCCATCGTATTTTCATCAATCACTACGTGCGGCGTTTTATTCTTACTGAATACCTCGGTTAAACCAGTAAAAAAACTAGTGCTTTGGCGCAAGGCACTGCGGGCGTTCTCGCTGATATCCGGATAGCCAATCACCAAGTAGAATTTCTTGTCCATGATGTTAGTCTGCTGGGCGATGTCGGCCAAAAACGCTAGGTAATCTTCCATGAGCATCCCCAGCAGCATGTTATCCTGTCCTACCCTGATTTTATCCAGCTTTTCTAAATATGGGCGTAAATCAACTTTCTGGCTGCGGATGAAAATCTGCACCGGAAAATATAGCGAGTTCAAAAAGCCTTGGTAGCTAAATTCAACAGCCTCGCGTTCCTGCGGGCTCATGAGATCAAAGTTTATGGATTTGCACATAACAACCGCCCGGAATGTACCGTCGTTCATGATTACTACACCGTCGCGAACCTCGCTAATTAGCAGAGTGTTCTGGGTGCTGTTTGGGCTGGATGTGGTAGCTTTTGGTGTTGCCGCCGGGGCTGGCCCGCTGCTGGCTGGATCAGCCGGGGCAGCAGCACTGCCCGGAGCAAATTCCTCGCCGGGATATGTCGGTTGGGGTTGGCTGGCTGCTGGTTGTTGCGGCGACCTACTTGGATTCATCCCGTTAGACTCCACACAACTTTCGTACTATTAGTTAACGTCTGAAACTCAGTGATTGCTTCAGCGATCGCATAAACTTTGTAGGTTTTCTGGAGTCTAACGAGATTCATATTTTTCCACCCTAGCCCGCCTCAATTTTACAAAAGTTTTTGGCGGGTAAATTTTGATATTGCGCTACGCTCCAATACTTTAGTGCAGGGCGACGACAAATTCATTAGGGCTGACCTGCTGCACTTGATTATTGCGATTAGCCAAATGGGCAATTGAGGCCACGCTTAAATCATTACCGCTTTGGGCTAGCTCCAGTTTAGCAGCTTGCACCTCCGGTGTCACCTGTTGCATCTGTGTATTATTTGCCGGTTTTTGAGTGGTGGGGGCAGCCCTGTCTTTTGGAGCCGTAGGTTGGCGCGGGGATGGACCCGGTTCAGTGCCAAAATGCTTCGGGAGTTTGCTTTCAAGTTCAGCCTCCTCGTGGTGCAGGCGATCCAGTAACTGCCTTTCCTCATCCGTTAGATTTGATCCACTTTTATCGTTACCTGTGCTGGAGCCAGGAGCCACGATATTTTTACCCACAAAGGTAGTGGTGCCAGTTTGGCCATTGGCAGCCTGCTGATCTAGGAAAGTGGAGTCAACGCCCGGCTGTACGGTGGCTCCACCGGCCCGGGCAGCATCAATTTTATCAGTGATGGCATTTTTCCGGTTGTCGTCTGCCTGTTGCATCAAAGTTGCAAACTTCTGGGCGGTGGGATTATTCTGCTCGTCTAAAATATCATCAGCAGCGCGGACATCAACCACCGGTATATCTTGGGTCAGACTGGAAGCTCCAATTAGGCGGTCGGAATCAGCTTGCTCACCCTCTAAATAACCCGGAGCTGCACCTATATCAACCGCCACGTTTTTAACAGCCCAACCGCGGCTATCCAGTGTACCCGCCAAAGCCTGCAGACGGCTGCGAACTTCTGTTTGCGATAGGTTTTTAGTGAGCTGTCTGGCGATCTTTTTTGGAGCGGTGATAGTTACCAGCTGGTTAATACCGCTTTGGTCCCAGATGCGGGTGTGTGGCTTAAAAAAGAACTTTATGTGTGACAGCAACCACACTTCCGTGGGCTGCTCCCGGCCTAGTGGACTGGCCAAGACGCCAAATAAGGCCATCGGAGGCAAAAAGGCTAGCATTAATATCCAGCGGACGGAGCCTAGGCTATTGGCAACCAAAAAACGGAACTCCAAAAAGAGCGATACTCCGGCAATCGCCGCATAGACGAAGCTTTTTAGAGTCAGCGGCCCGACCAACTTATCTTCAGACTCAATGTCCTGAATTACTTTATATACAGCCATAGTTTTCTACCCTTCAGTATCCGATACATAAGCGTTATACGCAACATCTTCTAAGTGCTGGGTGGCGCCGGCTCAGAAGGCGGAGATTCTTCTTCATTCCTTGGTTGTGGTTCAACACTTCTAATCCCCGGGGGCATGACAATACCTGAGCTGGTACCGACCACGGGTCGGATTGTGTCTCCGGGCTGGTATACAGGTTCGTGCACTATTCGTATTTCTCCGGTGGGCGTGGGGACTCCTATAGTGGGTTGAGTACCCGTTCGTCTAGCAGCCATTTCTCTGGCCAACCTTTGGGTAGCTACCGTGTTCTCGGCCAACTCATTGGAGAATCGGTTAAACGCCACAGAACCTAAACTGGTAGGCTGGGCTTCGCCGGGGGCATAAGTTGGAGTTTCTTGAGGCGGCCCTGAGGGGGTAGTGGCAGCAGTCTCGGCCGCGGTTGCCGGAGCAGTAGTGGAAGTACTTGCCGGCCCTGTGGTTGCCGGAGCAGGGGCACCTGCCGGTGCTGCCGGCCCTGTGGGGGGCGGTACCAGTTCGGACTTCGCTGGTTCATAATCGGCAGAGGCGTGCATCTTGGCGAACGCTCTTTCGTTAACTCCAAAGATATTATCTACGGTCAAATCATGAATCTCTCCGTCCGCACCTTTAAACTGTGTATAGCCCGAAGCTTTCAAAGCATTATCAATGGCTTGTTTGTGCGAGTCCGTACTCTTTAGGCTGGCCATAGAACGTAGGCCCGATTCCGAGCCGGCCTGTTTGACGATAAAATCAGTAAACTCCTGCGCCGGTAAGGCACTTTTACCCTCGCCGTAGTACCCATTTCCCTGGTTCCAGCCGCTGATCTCTTTGGCGAATGTCAGCAAAGTATTTTTGCCAGCTTGAATAATGCCCAGGGTGTCTTCATCTAGGGCTTGCAGTTTTTGCATAAGGTAAGGCTTGTAGTGAAGTGAACCGTCGGGATTGGTAAACTCCTCTGCATACCTTTCTTCGCGAGGATTATCCCTTATTGCATCTTTACTAACATCAAATTCTCTCCCGTTAACATCCCTGCCCCTTCTAAAACCAGCCTTAGCCAAGATTTTCTGGTACCTCGCGCCGCCGCGCGGAACATTATTAGGAGTTAAGTCGGGGCGCATCCCGCCCAGCTCGCCCCAAAGCGACGGGTCCTTAAAAGCCTGGTCCACTAAAGGCCGCCAATCCCAAATAGGGACCATCTTATAATTCTTTGTCACGGGATCTTGTTGCGGGAAAACAAAGCTCTTGTCAGCCATCTCTAGAAGGGATCTAGCCTGGACGTTATAACGGCCAATAGATTTAAGCAGCTCAGAATCATTCTTCTCAGTCGCCATCATTGCCAAAATCTGGCTGGATTTCTTACCTGAACCTATGGCATTGGGCCGCATCCCTTGATCGAGCTCCTCGGCACTGAAAAGCCCACTCCGTCCGGTATCGTTGCCGTCTTTATCAAGCTCTTTCATACCGTATTTTTCTCTCGCTAGCCTGTCGTATTTCCGTACCATATCTGCCGGCATGCCCTGTTCCTGGGCCTTCCTGACGAAATTATTCCTTAGCGCGTCGTTTCTTTCGGCCATGGTTGACGACCATTGCTGCCCTCTAAAAAGCATCTTGGCCTTGGCAGCTTTTGTAGGGACAACGCGCCCGCCGGCGATACTCTGTAGTGCTGAAGATAATCTGCGGCTCCCCAACGTTTTCTTGAGCGGGTTGTAGTTATTGGCCCACTTATCAGTGGTTTTCTCCCTGGCCCAGTTTTTTAGCGGCTGTTTGGTGGCGCTTTGGATACTCCTTTGCATATTCCCAAGGCTGTTCCCAGCTGCTGACATGGCTGTACCACCCCATTTATAAGCCTTGGGCAATATGGCGAGTGGCAAAAAGTAGCCGGCTATCACCAGCCAAAAATTGATAAACGAGCCATTATTAGTAGCTCCGCTCACATAAGCGAATATCCTCCCGGCGGCAATTATGGCTACTATCAATGGAAACATCATTAGTACTTTGGTGAAGTTATCCAGCCACATCTTCCACAACCGCTGCGGCCCCTGCCCCGGTAATATCCATATGGCCAGCGCGAGTGGTGAGAAGATCAGCAGCAAGATAATCAATATTTTGCGGAATACCAGTACTGCCAAACCGATTAGCAATGTCAATGCCGCAGAAAATACTGCGAACAACAATGTCGGTAAGAAAGCTATCCCCAAAGTGAGTCCTATAAGCCCCCCCAGGTAGCCAACGAGTGTGGCTTGGCCTCCGGTAATATGAGCGTTGGTTAATAGCGACCCAAAGTCCAAATTACTTGCACCACCGAAAGGCGCATACATCAAATCACCTAGTCCATTACCAATATCATTGACAATATCAACCACCCAGGCAAAAAGCGGCCAGGAAATTTGCATCAATATGGTCGCAATTACCATTTTTGGCAGCATTTTGCGCACAGTATAGGCATCAAAAGGTCCGCCCCCGATGGCTTGCGAAATAACCATTACCAGCATGACTATAACCAGGATAGCTGTGGCAATATTTTTTATGAGCGACCATGCTGTTCTAACCTGGCCCTGTCCACTCCCCAGGTTTTGGGCGCCATTATTCTGGGCGTTGCAGTTTAATCCGCTCTGAATTATGCAAAAAGGCAGCTGTTGCTCAAAGACGTGCATTAAGTTAGTAGCGGCGGAATCAGCAGCCTCCAAAGCAGGACAAGCGAACCAAGCCAGCGACCAGCCATTGGATTTCAAATCGCAGGCATTCCCTGAGGTTGATATACCGCTCGAAGCCGATACTGGGCCACATGTAGCGCTGGTATCGTCTGGCGCACATTTTCCACCGGTTGCAGTACTGCCTATCGCCACCTGATTAATTGGCGCTGCGAACACTTTCCCATCTTTGGCCACATCATATACAAGTGCGAGTACTTGGAGTGATCCGTCAGAATTTATTGAGGCTAAAAGTGCAAAGTCCGTGCCATTGGGCGCACCTGCTGCTGGTTGGTAGACATAGAACTTTACCTCCCGGGTATCGGGTGAGTTGCCGGCAGTATAAGATTGCCCTATGTAGGAGACATTATTCCAAGCGAGTGATTCTTGATCAGTCTGGCCAGCGACGAGTGGCTGCCCATCACTGTTCTCTAAGGCTATGCCGGTTGGTGGAGTCGGACCGTAGCTAGTTTGGTAAGTAGCGGTAGTAAAAGCCGTGGCGATGGTGCTGCTGCCATAGTTAAAGTTATTAATGCCATTGGTGGTAGGGCTAAGGTCGCAAGTATCAAGTACGCCGCCAGACGCACTAAAGGCAACCTTGTACGCACAAGCTTGCCAGAACTCTACCGTAGTTTGTGGAGGAGAGGTCACCGGAGGGATTGGGGGCACGTAAAGCGCAAAAGATGTTGCGTGAAATAGGAAAAAGAATACCGCTATCCCCACCGATAGGCCGAGCCCAGTTTTTATTTTCCTGTAAGTTTTCATTTTGGTAGTACTGTCAATAGAAATATAGCATAAGAGTCTTAAGTCAACAATCTGTGAGACCAGATTACGATTTCATCCAAGCAGCTTATCCTTATTTATGATATATTGCTACTTAGTAAAAGCGTTTTATGAAAACGAGAAACAAAAACTGGTTAGGTACATACAGAATGCTGATATCAAGCGTAGCCATAATGTTGCTTATGGTAGCTTTCTTACCAAATATGGTTTCGGCTGCCACCGACCCCGCTTGTCAAAAATTTCTCGATTCAAAAGGCAACGCTACACCCGACTCAACACAGTGTGAAAATACAACACCAATAGCTTGTCTTGAATTTGATCGATCTACCGTACAGGCTGAAAGTAAGTTTGACGCTTGCTTATCTCAGAATGTCCTAGTGCCGAAGAATAGTCGAATAGTCCAAGACCTTAACGATATTGTTAGTGTTCTCAGTGGCCTGGTGGGCATAGCGGTAGTCGGCACCATCATATTAGGTGGTATCCAATACTCTGCGGCTGGTGATAAACCCGAGGCCTTGCAAAAAGCTAAACAAAGGATTACCAACGGCTTGCTCGCCCTAGGAGTGTTCTTACTGATCTTTGCATTTTTGCAATGGATAATACCCGGAGGTGCATTTAATTCGCCATGATGAATATATTTTTTGCTAAATTAAGCTGGTTGATAACTCAATTTGCTGCGGTGCCTAGTGCTTGTACAGCTCATCAATTCTTCTTTTTCCCTACATGGTGGGAGTATTTGCCGGATAAGCGGTTTACAACTGATGCCGTTGGGCAATGTCTGATCAACTTCCGATTTCCTGGGGATATTCTACCGGTCGGTCTAGCAGTTCTGGATATATTGCTACGCCTGGCCGGTTTTGTAGCTGTGGTATCAATCATTGTTGCCGGCTTCCAGCACTTATTTACTGGCGGTAATCCCGAAAAAGCGGCGTCGGCCCGCCGCCGCCTGTGGAACTCACTCATAGGTCTTGGGATAGTCATAACGGCTACAGCGGCAGTAACCTTTATCGGTAATCAAATAGGGCAAACATGAGTATTTTTAGCGTATTGCAGCTTATCAATCCTCAGCAGGATAACCTGCCCCGGACCCAAGCTAACAACGATACTTTACAAGCTATACTCACTGATGTGTTCGTGCTGCTTGGCGCAATCGCCATTTTTATGATTGTGGTCGCCGGCCTACTGTATATAACCGCCCGAGGTAATCCAGAGAAAGTTACTACAGCCCGTAACCGCATACTTTATTCTGTGATGGGTTTGGTGCTGGCCGCCTCGGCCGTGGCTATAGTCAACGTAGTACTAGGGAGGGCAGGATGAAATACAAGCTCAAAGTACTAGTGCTAGGACTAATATCTTTTGTGGCCTTTCTGGTGTTACCAGTCAATACCTATGCAGCATTCAACCCCTTAGGTTCGGCTTGTCCAAAGGGCAGCAAAGCTGCTAACGGTACAGTCTGCAAGGATAACAGCTCCCAGATAAATAGCGGGCAAAACCCGGCAGTCCATACCATACATGTAGCTACCAATTTAATAGCGCTGACTGCGGGCATAGTCGCTGTGGTTATCATAATAATCAGTGGCTTTATGTTTGCTACTGCCGGGGGAAGTATTGGTGGCCAACGGGCTGGCGATAATCCCACCAAGGCTAGAAATGCTCGGGCAGCACTTATTGGTTCACTCGTCGGTCTGGCTATTGTCGCGCTGGCCTGGTCCATAGTAACCTTTATAACAGACCGCGTGGTTCACTAAAATGAAACTTAGGTAAATAATATGCTTTCAATTAAAAAAATAACCGGCGTATTGGGATTAAGTCTTGTATTTTGCGGCTTCACTCTTTTTGCGGGCCCAGCACTAAAAGCATTAGATCCATGCGATACTAACGGTGATGGTCAAGTAAGCACCCAAGAAGCCATCCAGTGTGGTAGTAATGGTGCGGCAGGCACAACACAGACCAGCGACCAAGCTTCGACGAATCTGGATAACACAATACTCTCCATAGTCAATTATTTATCAATAGCGGTAGGTATAGTAGCTGTTGTTATGATCATAATGGGCGGCTTCCGTTACATAACTAGCGGCGGCAAACAAGAAAGTATTGTCGGTGCCAAAAACACTATCACCTATGCTATTGTCGGGCTGGTTATTGTGGCCTTGGCCCAAGTGATAGCTAGATTCACACTGAATACGGTTACGACAAGCAGCACTCAATCTACGTCGAGCAGCACGCAATCTACGACCCAGAGCGGCAATAATCCTTGTGTGCCCGGCAAGCCTTGCTGATAACCGCTTGTCATAAGCGGGTTGACTGTGCTATAAGTGCGTATATACTCATAATAAGGTAGATAAAAAGGAAATTTAAAATGCTCAATAAAATCAAAACTTTAATACTGTCTCTTAGTTTACTCATCGTACCAGCCGTGCCTTTGGTAGCTGGAGGGGTGGTCAACGCTGATACTAGCCAAACCACGATTCAAAGTGGTGAATGCGGTGGCGCCGACACCTTATCTCTAAGTTCAACCAACGGAAATAACTGCAATATACAGGGAAATTCAAGTTTAGATCATGTGATCACCACTGCGGTCAATGTACTGTCTATTATTGTCGGTGTTGTGGCTGTCATTATGATCATCATTGGCGGCTTTCGTTATATTGCCAGTGGCGGCAAACAAGAGAGTGTCAGCGGCGCTAAGAATACTATACTGTACGCCATCATTGGGCTGATTATAGTTGCACTGGCGCAGGTCATAGTTCGCTTTGTGCTGAACAAAACTACCGCTAATTCCTAGTAGGCAGCAGGCTAATAATCTATAATGTGGGGCGTGACAAGAGCTAAAATTATATCTTGGCTGGCCGCTTTTGTGGCTTGCATGACCCTAACTCTAGGATTGTCGGCAATACCAGTAGCTTTTGCCCAGACAGTACAACAGCAGATTAATAATGGCCTCTGTGCCGGCTCAAACTTACAATTTGATAACTCCACCGCTAGCTGTAGCAGCAGTAACGCTAACACCAGCATAAATAACATAGTTCACACCATAGTTAACCTGCTCTCGGCAATTGTCGGCATCGTGGCCGTCATCATGATAATTGTCGGCGGTCTGCGCTATATTACCAGTGGTGGTAACGACACGAGTGTCACCAGCGCCAAAAATACTATCCTCTACGCTATAGTCGGTCTTATTGTGGTTGCCCTTGCACAGATCATAGTGCGCTTTACGCTCAGCAAAGTTACCAACAGCTAGACAAGTTTATAGGTTATAGTGATTAGTTTATAGACGGAGCTCTTTTAAGAAATCCCAAGTAATTATTCGCTAAAACTATGCACCATCAACTCTAAACTAAAAACTTAAACACCTTTGGTGTCTATAGGACCTGAATCTTTTTCACGGTGTCCTGCTTGACCTTGGCAAAGCTGATAGTTAGCACGCCATCCTTAAGAACGGCCTCGATTTCTTCTTCCTTGACTGGTACCGGCAGCACCAAGCTGCGGCTAAATTCGCCCCAATAACACTCCTGCAAGAAGTAGTTCTCTACGTTTTCTTCTTCACCAGCATTCAAAGTACCGCGGACCGTAAGTGTGTTATCAGATATACTCACATCCAGCTCACTTTTATTTACACCGGCTACACGGCCCTTGACGATCAGCTTTTCCTTGGTTTCATAAACGTCAACTGCCAGCTGCCCGGCAACCACCTCCTCTTCATCCCAGTTCTCGGCCTCGGCTACCGGCTGGTCGGCTGCTGCCGGGTCTACGGCTGTTTCGTCCTCGCTCAAAAACGCGGCGGTGATATCATCGCCCATCAATAAGTCGTCATTTTGTGGCTGTTGGCTGCCTCGAGCCATAGCTTATCCTCCTTCACCCGCCAAAGCCTAATCTGAATTACAGGCGGGCAAGCCTTTAATTATTTTGTTTTTGCTCGCTTTAAGCTTGCGTCTTTTTGTTGATTTTAGTATAGCTGAGCTTTGGGTTGACACGCAACATGTTATGCTGCACATTTACAACAGAAGAATTACAACATAGGGCTACGCTTAAGCGTAGCCATTTTACATTTAGCATTTATCAATTCACAATTGATTTATCATTTTTCAGCACCGTTTAGAGGAGTTTTATGGCTGGCAACAGTAATCGGTCCCGTGAGCTTGAGCAAAGAATGATGGATTTTGCCATGGGTGTTATTTTGATAGCCAGAACGGCTCCAAAAACTGTGGATAACCGGGTGATAATAGAGCAAATGATTAAATCTGCTTCAAGCATTGGCGCTAATTACACGGAAGCTAATAATGCCGCTTCAAGGCAGGACTTTAAAAATAAAGTTTTTATTGCCAAGAAAGAAGCGGCCGAGACCAGATATTGGCTCCAGCTTTTTAGGAGAATTAATCCCGATCTTGATGTGAAGAATTTAGTCGCTGAAGCGACTGAGCTTATTTTGATACTTCAGAAGATTGTGACCACTTTGCAAAATGGTCAATGACCAATCAATGCTAAACGCTAAATGTAAAATGCTAAATACCGCCGAAGGTGGTTCATGGTGAGCGTCTTCGAGGCGGTCATCGGGTGGTTGGCTCCGCCGCAGTGTATCGGCTGCGGTGCCGAAGGCTCGGCTTTCTGTCACTCCTGCTCCACCTCTGAAATCATAGCATTTGGAGAGCGCTGCGCTTACTGCGGCTCGCTTAGTCCGCGGGCTCAAACTTGTGTGCGCTGCCGGCGTGCGGGCACGCCAAGTTTTGTGTGGATAAGTACCAACCACGAAGCTATGGCACAAGAACTGGTCCGAGTCTATAAATTCGGCCACCTGCGTGCCGCCGCCGGGCCGCTAGCGGAACTTATGAGCCAAACCTATGTGAAATTTAATAGTCAACCCTATCGTGGTAGCGCGGGATACTGCGTGGTTCCCCTGCCAACCGCAACTAGCAGAATCCGCCAACGCGGTTTTGGCCACGCCGAACTGCTGGCGAAAATCATCGCTCAAAATCTTGACATGCCCTATTGCCAGGCGCTCGGACGGCTAGGCCAGACTAGGCAAGTTGGCACCTCCCGCCAGACTCGCTTAGCCCAACAAGCCGAAAATTATTTCGTACGGCAACCTCACCGCGTTCGCGGGCGCAGCGTACTACTTATAGATGATGTTATGACCACTGGCGGCAGCCTTATAGCGGCCACCAAAGCCCTGCGCGAGGCTGGTGCTAGTCGCGTGGACGCTCTGGTGTTCGCCAAGCGTCTATAGGCCCAGTGTAAATACTTAACAAGTTAAGTATTTACACTGGCGGAGAGGGAGGGATTGCGCTACGCTTGCACGGCACTTGCTTATCGGAATAAATTCCTGCACGCTCGTGCCTGTAGACCCCTCGCTCCTCATCGGCTTCGCCGCTGACCGCGAGGAACCGAAATCCCCTTCCCGGCAGTGAAAACGCGCCCCCCTAAAGGTAAGCGCGCTTACACTGGCGGAGAGGGAGGGATTTGAACCCTCGCGGGGACTTGCGCCCCCCTATCGATTTAGCAAACCGACCCCTTCAGCCTCTTGGGTACCTCTCCTCGTCGTGGCCTACGCGCCTGCCTCGTTTTACATTACAGTAAAAGCTTCGGCCTAGCGCTATGCCGCTCCTCTCAATTTTGTAAACGGTCGATGGCCGCCCCGATTTGCAAAATTGGAAAAGAACGGAGGTAATTATACCGTTTTGTGCGGAGTTGCACAAAACGGAAGAGTAGCGATGATACAAGGCCCCGCTCAATTCGTGCTACTTGATCGCGCGAATTGCTAGCAGGGTTGATATCAATCGATACGTGGCGGAAGGGGTGGGATTCGAACCCACGGACCCTCTCGGATCACCTGTTTTCAAGACAGGCGCACTAGACCAACTATGCGACCCTTCCGGGGCTAAACCGGCTGAAGAACAGTGGTAAGTATAGCAATAAACACCTTGAATGGCCAGATAGTTTTGGCTCAATAAATAGGCTACAATAAGCTTAACTATGAAGTCAAAGGATGACACTAATTTATACAAACCCGATGATTCCGATGATACGTCAACTACCACTGGAGCTAAAGGCTCTACCATCACCTGGACAGCGTCCGAGTACGTCGAGCACCAGCACGGCGTGGGTTGGTATGCCTCACTGGTTGTGGTAACAGTTGCACTTACGGCCGGTATCTATTTTATAACCAAAGACTATTTTGCTGCCGGTACCATTATCACGCTTGGTATTATCGTGGCGGTTTTTGCTGGACACCAACCAAGCCAAATTGAATTTGAACTGTCCGATTCCGGCCTACGCGTCGGCGAAAAAAACTACAGCTATAGCCTCTTCAAGTCCTTCAGTATCTTCAGAGAAGGCAAACTCCCAAGTATTAACATGGCTCCTATTAAGCGTTTTATGCCACCTATATCGGCCTATTTTGACCCAAAGGACGAGCGAAAAATCGTTGATTTATTGGGCGAACACATACCATTTGAACCACGCAATCCAAGTGTAATCGACCGTCTTAGCCAACGCCTCCGCCTCTAGATCTGATATGCCTCTGCAAACGAAGTTAAGCTTCGATTATAAAGTATTCTAAAACTATCAATCGGGGTTTTACGGATGTTTACTTCAGCGAAAAGGCTGCTGCGGAAGACATAGCAGGATATGAACCTACAAGCAAGGCCTTCACTAGCAACAGATTCCAGCCGGGAAAATCATTGAACAAAACTAACCCCATCAGAAGGACAGTTAGCGAGATTGAATAAAGCACTACCACTTTACTGATAATGTAGCTAAACGTGCTAGTTTTTGCTTCATGTATAAACGTCTTGTCGTTTTTATATATCAGTAGGCCGACTAACAGGAAAACGAACAAAAGTATCCCGATAATATTAATCCAAGGTAGCCTTTTGGCTAAATTTACACTTAAACCTAGCGCTTGCCCTAAGCCGACGCCCAAAAAAGCACCTGCTGTACCGCGTGCCAGTTCCATAAGGTGTGAGCGTTTAATTGTATAGTTGCCGAGCTTGACCATCGTTTTTTCTATGTAAGCTTCCTGCTTCTCTACTTTGACCAGCTCTTTGTCTTCTTTCTGGACAATTCTTTCCAGATCTCTCTCAATACCGCCCAGAGCACCAAGTTTCCGGTCTATCCTATCCAGTCTTATGTCGGTTTGACTCATGAATTTTTATTTTTTAGAATCCTACGGTCTATATTAGCATAAACACTATAAAAAATCAATGGTACACCCGGCGCGATTCGAACGCACGACCTTTGGCTCCGCAAGCCAACGCTCTATCCAGCTGAGCTACGGGTGCTCGTCGGAGCCTGCGTTTCTGCCTCGCTTTGCCTGTTGGCAAAAGCTTCGGCCTAAAGCTATGCTCCTCCTCTCGAATTTTCAGACGGTGATTAGCCCCCCGCTTTGAAAATTTGGGAGAAACGGAAAAGAACAGGGGTAATTATAACACTTACACCTCTGATAATCCAGGGGCCAAACCGACCTATTGGATTTTGATAGTGCGGTGCGGTTTTGGTGTAGCTGTGGTTCTGGGCGTGGTCGCAGTATATTCGGCCGGACTAGCCGGCGGTAGGTTACTCTCAGCAGCCGCAGCCAACTGACGTTTCTGGTTTCCCCGGCCTATAAACATTGAACTTCCAATGGCCGCGGTTCCAAGAACGACATAACCACCGCCAAACCACCAGTAGCTTTTATCAACCGCCTGCTCCACGTCTACTAATAAAGTTCGTAAACTGCTCTGTAGTACGGCGTTATTGACCGATATTTTTGGCGCCAAAGTGTGAGCTGTAACTCGGTTAACAGCCCAGGCAAAAACTAGCAATACTATACCGATAGCCAGTAGTGGCCAGCCAACGCGCCTTAAGCCGGCGCGCCTAGTCGAACTCAGAAGGATAATAGCCAGCCCCACCAGCACGGTGATTATACCTAAAACTAGCGGCGTTTTCTTAACTTGTCTGTATCTGTTGGGTGCACTCTTGAGCTGGTCGGCAAACACCGATTGGTTGCTATTACCGCTCTTTATGCTTGTAGCTGTAATGATCGGGTTATCTAAAAATCCTTGCCCACCCAAGATACTGGTCTGTAAAGTGGAAGCTGCACTGGCAGCACTGATACCTTTAGGCAGGCAAGTTGCGCTGAGAGGGTCAAAATTATCAGCGCTAACAGAGGCGCTGCAAGCTGGCAGGCTAGACAACTGCTGCTGTACTAATTGTGCCGCATTACTGGCAAAAGTCGTTTTGGCGCTTGTCAGATCAATTTGGAAGTCCGGCAACGGCGTCATGCCATTCAGCCAATCGTATATACCATCTATCGTGGCCTCAGTATTCTGTTGCACAAATTGCGGCGTAAAGGTATCAACCGCTGCCGTCCTAATAGTGCTATTGTTAAGTGAAACATTCTCTCCTCCGCCTGTAATTTGCTTGGATTGATCCAAAAGGCCTGGGACTACAGTGTTGTAGACGCCACTGTTTGCTAAGATATGCTTGATGGTCGCCGGGTGGGTGCCGATACGTATAAAGCCCACATCAATGGCTATAATGTAGAGCAGTATTACAAAAATTGGGGCTAATAATATCAGCAAAAGTTTTCTCACAAGCCGCATACGCTTATTGTACCAGAAGTTTGGCTATGCTACCCCTTGCATTGTTATTGACCTTCTGCAAAAAGTTCCACTTTCTGAGTGGCGGCCCTCGTGGTACGCGGTACGAGGTCCGGCGAGTGGTGGAAGCTCGGTGCGTTGCTTAAGTAGACAACTTAGGCAGTGCTCGCTGATGTACCGATCGCCTACCCGGTCGCGTGGACCTGGGTGTACCGCTAGATACCTCGGTTGAGCCAAATCAAGCGCAAGTTGTGCGCCGACTCTTACGCACTCTTGTGTCATTCATCAAAGTGCCTACGAAGGTCGGGCCGGGTGTCCGCTCGCCCGTCCGGTCGCGTCGAGTCGGCTGTATCGCCAATAAGCATGAATAGGCGAGTTTTGTGATTTAAGGGCGGGGACTGTCTGAGCTCTTCGCTCTTACGAAGAACTTCGACCCGGCGTACGAGGAACCGAGTAGAGCCGCTCAGCTGCTGCTCGGCGGGTCAGAGCGTTGAACTTCTCGACGGCAGCGCGATTGAGCTCTCTGTATTTGTCGCCGCCGTGCTTAGCTGCCAGAAAAGAGATTATGTGCTTAGGGCCAAATGGCTTGAAAATCACGTCGGCAGAGTTGAGACCAACAGATATAATAGACTCATGAGAATCTTCGGAATACGAGTGGTACGCTTGCTAAAAGAGTCGCCAGCAGGTGTGCGCGGCGATTTAAGCATAAGACATTTTCATAATGGCAAGATTGCAACCAAAGCAAAAGTTGGCACCGAGCTTCACAGAGATACTAATACGTGGCAACACAGAGAACGATATATTGACATGCTTCATCAATATGATAAACATTCGTACAATGAAAAAATTATCAATCCAACAACTGGTGATTACATGGAAAAGGATGAGGTCTACGCAGACCACAGAAAATCCAAAGGCCGAAAGCGCACTCAGTAACTAATTGGATACTGAACTACACACATAATTCGTCCGGCTTCCACTTGAGAAGCTGTAGTTGCTGGAGGTAGAACAATAGGTGCTTCACCAGAGCTGTATAGCGAACCTACCGTTTGTAAACACTCCTTTTGTGCAAGCTTGATGTGGTTAGTCCGTTGTATCAAGTAGAACTTAGCGCCCGTAAATACTAAAGCAACAGTTAATATCGTTACCCAAAGCATAACCACAATTGTTCGTTTCATCCCCTCGCCCATAACACCTCCTTAATCTGCAAATATTATAACGCATTCAATCTACTTGCTATGAAGAGATAGTCGCCAATTAGCTTCGGGCTTCTGCCACAGCGCGTACGGGAATCCGGTCCTCCATTTCTTCGTTTGTTCTGGTAAAATAGGTCCCACTATGGAGAGGAATGTAGAAGGAAACACCGGTAAGAGAGCCATCATCTACCTGCGAGTTTCAACTGCTCGTCAGGCATCTTCAGGTGGCGAAGCTGAGGGTTACTCCATCCCGGCACAACGTGAGGCCTGCCGACGTAAGGCCACCGAGCTCGGCGCTGACGTCGTAGATGAATACGTTGATGCCGGAGCTAGTGCTCGCTCAGCAGACCGGCCAGCTCTGCAAGCACTCCTAGACCGGCTGAATGAGCAGAAAGACGTCGACTATGTCATCGTCCATAAGGTCGACCGTCTAGCCCGGGACCGAGCTGATGATGTCGCTATTGGCCTGACTATCCATAAGGCCGGAGCGGTGCTCGTTTCAGCCTCGGAGCAGATTGACGACACGCCGGCTGGCACGTTGCTACACGGCATCATGGCGGCGATTGCCGAGTTCTACTCCAAGAACCTGAGCCATGAGACTAAGAAAGGTCTGCATGAGAAGGCCAAGCGTGGCGGTACGCCTGGCTATGCACCACTCGGCTATCTGAACAGCACGACCAGGGTTGATGGCAAAGAAGTCAAGGCCGTGGACCTTGACCCAGAGCGAGCACCTCATCTGCAGTGGGCCTTTGAGGCTTACGCCTTGGGCGAATGGTCAATCACCGACATCGTCGACGAGCTAGCCCGGAGAGGCATGAAGACTCGACCGACTGCAACTAGGCAGGCCATACCGCTGGTTAGAAGCCAAGTCCACCGCATCCTGAAAAGTCCGTACTACACCGGACGGCTGCCGTACCGAGGCGTTGAGTACGACGGCAAGCACCCGGCTCTGATTGACGATGAGACCTGGCAGCGAGTACAGGATGTGCTCGACGGTCGACGAATCTCGGGTGACCGCTCTTGGAAGCACGAGCACTACTTGAAGGGCACTGTTTTCTGTGCCAGATGCGACTCACGTCTAGCTATGACCTACGCCAAAGGCCGTGGCGGTACCTACCAATACTTCTACTGCCTCGGCAGAGCTAAGAAGCGCACTGGTTGCGACCTGCCGTATCTGTTGGCTGAAAAAGTCGAGGAGCAAGTCATTGACCACTGGCGCTCGCGGAAACTGGCATCTGACCTGGTCGAACTGGTCCGCGATGTGGCTCGTGAAGAACTGGCGGAGCAAAAATCCAAGGACAAGCAGCTGCTGGTGACCCAACGCCGGCGCTTACAGCGCCTTGAAGCTAAGCGCCAGAAGCTGATTGATGCTTATCTAGCCGAAGCTATCCCGATCGCTGACCTGAAGAAGCGGCAAGAAGCCATCGCTGTTGAGCAGCGAGATGCTGAACGCCTCATTGAGCTAGCCAACGTCAACCACGCCTTGATCGAAGAGCGACTGGAGATTGCACTCAATCTGCTCGAGCACTGTGACCGGCTGTACATAGGAGCTAATGAGGCAGGCAGACGAGCAGCCAATCAGGCTTTCTTCGCCGCGCTGTACATGGACACTGCAGGCGTTGTTAGGGCGGAGCTCAACCCGCCGTTTGCTGAGCTCGTCGATAGAAGCATTGGTCTGGTCGACGATGACGACGACGGGCCGGAGGACGACCCAGACGGACCCGAACCCCTGGACTGGCCTAGGGAGGCCACAGGGGCGACCAGGGCGACCGTCCTGGCCTCGGCGAAGACAAACCCCCTGGCCGAGGGGTCAGGGGGTTCGGACGTCAAACTTTTGGCGGAAGGGGTGGGATTCGAACCCACGGTGCACTTGCGTGCACACCTGTTTTCGAGACAAGCCAGTTAAACCACTCCTGCACCCTTCCGTAACAGAGGTAATTATAGCCTACTTTTATTACTATTTTGCTATTATTAATCTATGGGTTTGGGATTAATCAGCTTTCTCTTTACGTTAGGCGCGGGTACTTGGATTTATACTAAACTCCAGCGCTACAATGGCAACAATACCAAACAGTCGGTTATAGCCGCCGCCGTAGCCGCAGTTATCATTTTCTTAATTATGTTTTCTATTCTAAGTTTGATTATCAAAAAATAACCATGGTTGAAAGCGTCTTCACCAAAATTATCAAGGGCGAAATCCCCTGCCACAAGATCTACGAAGACGAAAAAACTATGGCTTTTATGGAAATTCGGCCGATTCAGCCGGGACACGTCCTGGTTATTACAAAAAAGCAACTTCACATCTGGGATCTGCCAGATGAAGAATATCAGGCGCTTATGAAAACGGTTAAAAAAGTTGCCGATCGTATCAGCGAGATCCTAAAACCTAGAAGGGTTGGTATACAAGTCGTTGGGCTTCACGTTCCTGATCATGCCCACGTTCATGTTTTTCCCTTTAATTCGATGGAAGAATATCGCCATGACCCAGACTCCGATGATCCAGACCATGCAGCCCTGGCTGAAATGGCCGCAAAGCTTCGCTTTGGCAACAAGTAAAGAGTAACTGGAAACTAGTTAAGCCACTAGCCTTACAATGCCAATTCCTTGTTACTAGTTCCTAGTTTCTGGTATCATATGGCTATATGCCCGGTAGTAGACTTTCGAGCCAGCTCGCCACCCATGTAGGTTATTATTCGACACTGGAACCTAGCATACATTACCGGTATACAGATAAAGAGGGCTTGCCTGACGAGCTGGAGCTTCAAGGATATGTCGAATAATCTCGAAAGCTCACTACCGGGTATGAGGTGGAGAGTTGAGAGTTGTTACTATTGCGAGAGTCAGCTCAACTCTCTAATGAACAAATGCGACAAATGTTCAATGTTCAATGAATGTAGCAATGGCCAATGGCCCAATGCATTGTCCATTCGTCCATTTGTCCATTCGTTCATTGCCTCCGTAGGAGGCGCCCATGGATGAAAAGACCTTAGGCCACAAACTTCAATTGGCCCGTAAGCAGGCCGGCCTGACGCAGCAACAGCTCTGCCAAAAAGCTGGCCTTTCCTACTCTACGCTGGCCAAAATTGAGCGTGGCGCTATTCGTTCCCCATCTGTTTTTACGGTCGCATCAATCGCTTCTGCCACTGGTGTTCCTCTGACAGACCTGCTGGGTACGAATGTACATAGCTCCCCAGCCCTGACGCCCGCTAAAAAGCGCTCCAAAAACGGCGTCACTTTTGTTTATTTTGACGTCAATGGTACCTTGGTGTGTTTTTTTCATAGAGCCTTTACCGAAATTGCCCGGGCTTGCGGCCAGCAACCCGACTTTGTGGAAACGCTTTACTGGCGCTACAACGATGGTATCGTCAGGGGTGACATGAGCCTGGAGAAGTTCAATGCCGCGCTTGGCAAAGAACTGGGGTTAGATGATTTTGACTGGCAAAAATACTATATGGCCAATGTCGAGCCGGTACCTGGAGTAGAAGAGTTTGTCGAGTGGGCGGCACAGCACTACGAGGTTGGTCTAATTAGCAATAACATGCCTGGGTTTATAGATGAAATGATCCACAACAAAATTGTTCCTGATGTGAAATACACAGTAGCCATCGATTCCTCAAAAGTTGGAATCATCAAACCCGAGGCCAAAATTTACGAGCTGGGCCAGGAGATGGCCGCCGTAGAGCCTCGTGAAATCCTGCTGATAGACAACGAACGACCCAACCTAATAGCGGCTGACCGCGCCGGCTGGCAAGTAATTTGGTTTGACGACCTTGACCCCGAAGACAGCATTGAACGCGCCAAAGCGGCCCTAGAGTTCTAGAGATTTTGTAGGATTTTTTGTAATTGCTCTATTTTTTGCCCGGCTTCTGCTAGGTCTTTCTCGGTTTGTTCAATCAATTCTTTCGGTGCCTTCTCTTTGTATCCAGGCTTCTTCAGGCGCGCACTAAGGGCACTCTCTCCGGTTTGTGCCTCTTTGAGCTTTACCTCCAAACTGACTTTTGCTTCGGTCGCATCCACATCCAGCCGGCAGTCAAGATTAACAGAGATTAACCGCAAGCCACCGGCATAACCAGGCGGCAGCTCTTTAATTTCTTTCAGGCCGGCTAGCTTCGCCACCAATTTGGAATTTGCTGTCATATCGGGGGCAGGTTGGTGGTAGAGCGTATCTGCTCTAATGCCGCTCATAGCTTTTAGCCAGCGCACCTCGGTGATTGTCAATTTAAGGCCTTCAAATTTGTTAGCTTCGGTCTTGTCAGAGTCAATAATCTTCGGCCACTGCTCGCTGATCAGCATAGTGTCATGCCAGCCCAACTGCTGCCAGACGGTCTCAGTCACAAATGGTGCGAACGGATGGGCTAGTTTTAGTGTTTGATCAAGCACATAAGCTAATACTGAAACGTTTGGAACAGTTTTGCTGGCCTCTACGTACCAGTCGGCTAGATCGTCCCACACAAAATGATAAAGCGCACTGTAAGCCTCGCCGAATTTAAAGTTGCCTAAGTCGGCGGAAATCTCTTTTGCGGAAATACTTAACTTGTTAAGTATCCAATGGTCAACCGGACTTTTTGGCTCCGCCTCACCCCTGTAATCTTCGCCAACGACCCCCTCAATGTAGCGGGCGATGTTCCATAGTTTGTTGCAGAAATTGCGGTTGGCGACAATTCTGGCCAGACCTAAACGCTGATCATTCCCTGCCCCGGTACCACTAATTACCGCCAGTCTCAACGCATCTGTGCCATATTGCTTGATCACGTCCAGCGGATCAATGATCGTATCAGGGTCGCTTTTGCTCATTTTTTTGCCAGTTTCGGTGCGCACCAAACCGTGTAAGTAAACCGTTCTAAACGGTATCTGGCCTGTCACATAGGTGGTAGCCAAAATCATCCGGGCTACCCAAAAGAATAAAATGTCATATGCAGTCTCTAAGACATCTGTTGGATGATAGCTTTTAAAGTCAACGCTGCGCTCTAAGAGATCTTCCAAAGACAAGGAGTAATCTTCGGCAAGTTTGGGATCAATCAGCGTGCTCCAGGTCCACAAGGCCGAGGAAAACCAGGTATCCAGTGTGTCCGGATCCTGTTTCCACCCCTGCCCTTCCGGAGGCAGTACTCCAACGTAAATTTCGTCCTCTATTTCCTTAGGCTCAAAATCGTACTCATAAACCCAAATCGGGTAGTCCAAGTCCATCTGCCTTTCGGGATGATACTTTTTTAACGCGGCAATCAGTTCACTGGGGTCCTTATAGACCACAAAGTGGGCTTTATCGGCAAGATCAACCTTTTCCACTGTAGTTTTTTGGACACTTTTGATAGTAATTTCGCCAAAAACTATTCCGGTCTGGCTATTTTCAACCAGAATTTTATCACCTGGCTTATAGCCGTAATCCTTTTGTCGATAGGTTTTAGTCTTACCATTAAGCATTTGGTTCATAACAGTTTGGTCAAAACCCATTACTGGCTGGTTGGTCTTTTTGTACCACACTGGTATCTGGTGCCCCCACCAAATCTGCCGGCTTATACACCAGTCACGCAAGTTGTCTATCCAGTGATAGTAAATTTTCTCAAAGCGCTTGGGAATAATCTTGATATCGCCATCTTCTACCACGGTGCGCATAACTTCGCGGAATGAGCGCATCTGGCCCTTCCACTCCATAGCCGGCCGGTTAACATCCACAAACCACTGCAGCATTATCTGTGGCTCAATAACCCCTTGGCCACGACTGTTCAGGGCGATGCTGTGGCTATAATTTTCATCAACATCCACCAATAAACCTTTGGCCTTCAGCTTCTTGACGATTTTCGGACGGGCCTCCTCGATACCCATGCCGGCAAACTCGCCGGCTATAGGTAGCAATTTACCCTTATAATCTATAATTTGCTCCCGCTCTAAACCGTGGCGCTCCGCGATCTCAAAATCAGTGCGATCGTGCCATGGTGTGATGGTCATCACCCCTGTTCCAAACTCCGGATCAACAGCCTCATCTTTAACGACAGTAGCTGTTACTGTACCGTTAAGCCACTCAGTCTCAAAAGTCTGGCCATCACTATAATGCTTGTAGCGCTTATCTTCGGGGTGTACCACCACGTATTTATCGCCAAATTTTGTTTCCGGGCGGGCAGTACTTATCTGGAAAGGGCCGTATTGCAAAGTGTAAAGCGGAGCCTTTTCTTCTTTATAATCCACTTCATCGTCAGACACAGTAGTTTCCAGGTTAGGGTCCCAGTTTACAATACGATGACCCCTGTAAATCAGTCCGTCTTTGTACATCTTTGTGAAGACTTCGTTAACCGAGCGGCTTAGCGAATCGTCTAGAGTGTAACGGAAGCGACTCCAGTCGCAGCTGGCCCCCATGGCCCGCATCTGCGATATCATGGTTTCTCGGTTACTGCCCGCGAACTCCTTGACTTTGGCGATAAAGGCCTCGCGGCCGATCTGGTGTTTGTCGGTCCCCTGCTCTACTAGCTGTCTTTCAACCACGGCGTTGGTGGCAATGGCGGCGTGATCGGTACCGGGCAGCCAAAGTGCATCTTTACCCTGCTGGCGGGCGTGCCGGATCATAATATCTTGTAGGGTTAGGAAAAGCGCTCCTCCCATATGCAACGTGGAGGTCTCGTTGGGTGGTGGCATGCTGATAGAAAAATGCGGTTTAGGACTGTTGGGATCGGCCTTAAAGGCCCCGCTCTTCTCCCATCTGGTATAGATGCCAGCTTCATATTCGGTAGGATTGTAGGTTTTAGGCAGTTTCATCCCATTAAACCTCAAAGACTTTCATTGTTGATTGATATGACGAAGCGGGCAGGCGATTCAAGACGCCATTGATGGTACGGAAGTTAAGTGAGGTTCTAACGGGATTCATAAATGCTAACAGCATTATAACAGAGGTGGATATATAAAGACCATCGCCTCTGTTATTTGACTGGTTTCACGTGAAATTGGGCAACATTCAACAAATCTTTTCACCTGAAAAGACTTCTCAAAAAACGCCCAATACTGGCTTTTGTTTTCTTGCCCCGCATTAAATCCTGAGCGGAGTAGTCTGCAATCAGACTACGAAGCTTCAAGATTTTGGTACTGGGGTACCGCCCGTTTTTGTTTTCAATCTAAGCTTAACAACTATGTGTGATGCAAGCAAGTCACATCTGTAAACCAGGGTCTATTTCTTGAGAAAAAGGATCGGCTGTTGGCCGCTTGTTGCTAGCCTGATAGTAGGCTTTGGCGGCTATCATTGCGGCGTTATCAGTACAGAGCTTAACATCCGTGTAAACTGGCTTGGGCACTAGCTTGTCTGCTTGCACTCTAAGTTCCTGATTGGCGGCCACGCCACCGGCTATAACTACACTTTTGGGGTTGTAATCATCAATGGCCTTTACCAGGGCATCTATAAGAGTTTCTATAGCCGTAAATTGGAAACTGGCTGCCAGGTCGGCTTTTTGGGTCTTACTTAGTATTTTCGGCAGGCCAAAGGAGGGGAAGGTGAAATCTTTACCTGCCATCTGTTGGGCGGCCCGCAAAACAGCCGTCTTGAGGCCGGAAAAACTAAAGTCATAAGGATTTTGTAAGTTGGCCTTGGGCAGCTTTACAGCTTTTGGGTTCCCAGCTTGGGCAGCCTGGCTGACAGATGGGCCGCCGGGGTAGGGTAGCCCCAGAATTTTAGCGACTTTATCGAAAGCCTCACCTACAGCGTCATCGGCGGTCTGGCCCAGAACAGTGTAACCAAAGTGAGCTTTAAAGAGAACTAGCTGAGTATGGCCGCCTGAAACTATCAAAGCTAACAGAGGGAAACCGGGTGCTTTAACTGGCAAACTGTAGCTAGGCAGGGCAGTGGACGTAATGAAGTTGGCGTAAACGTGCGCTTCTACGTGGTTAACAGCGTACAACGGCTTGTTTTTGCTAATTGCAAGGGTACGAGCAGTCAGCACGCCAATTAGTAGGCTGCCACCTAGGCCGGGTCCATAAGTAACACCTATGGCATCAATCTGATCCCAAAGATCAGGTTGAGAAACTGGGAACTGGGAACTAGGAACTAGCTTGTTTCTTGTTACATGTTTTTTGTTTCCGAAAGCATCTTTCAACGCTTGATCTATTACCTGAATGATGCTTTCTATGTGGCTGCGGGCAGCAATTTCCGGCACCACGCCGCCGTAAGCGGCGTGCAGGTCAACCGAGCTGGCGACGACATTTGATAGAAGTTTTTTACCATCCTCAACTACCGCGGCAGCTGTCTCATCGCAACTGGTCTCGATACCAAGCACTCTCATCAGTTCTACAGTATACTAAAGGAGCATGAGTTTTAGGAAAATAGTTAAAGCTCTTATTCCGCGGGGTTTGTTTAACAAGATTGAACCATTTGGGCACGGGGTAGAGGCGGTGCTTTTTAATTTGAAAAACGGCTTTCCGGCACACGGTCTGAACGTGATTGGTGTGACCGGTACTGACGGCAAGACAACAACCTGTATGTTGATTGCCCATATGCTATGTAACAGTGGTAAAAAAGTAGCAATGATTACAACAATAGCAGTGGATTATGCTGATGGGGCAGGGGAACAGCCGAGCCCGACACACCTAACAACGGCCAGCGTTCCACAGCTGCACAAAATGTTTAAGAAGATCAGGGCCAATAAGCCGGATTGGGTGATTCTAGAAACATCTAGTTTTGCCTTGGCGCAGCACCGCGTTTTGGGCGTGCCGTATTCAGTGGCCGTAATGACAAATCTGACGCACGAGCACCTGGATTACCACAAGACTTTTGAGAGCTACCGCCAAGCCAAGGTTAAGCTTTTTAAGATGGCGGCTCATAACCGACATGGTCTTAAAACAGGGGTGATTAATGCCGACGACCCCTCGGCCGAATATTTTACCAACGCTGTACCCAATGTCATTACCTACGGTGTTAAAGACGGTGATTTACAGGCTACTGATATCAAAACTACAACTGCTAGCAGTACGTTTAAGGTTAGTACCGAGGGTTTAGAACTGGATATTAAGCTCAACTTACCTGGCGATTTTAATGTTTATAACGCTCTGGCAGCCGTAGGCGTGGGCCAAGCCGTAGGGCTGGGGTCTAAACAGATAGAGCAGGGGATAGCTTCGCTAAAAAGCGTGCCTGGCCGTATGATGCGCGTAGAGGCCGGCCAGGACTTTGAGATACTGGTTGATTACGCTGTGACACCAGCGGCGCTCCAGAGTGCCTTAAAAGCCGCCAGACAAACGACTAGCGGCAAGGTCACGCTAGTGTTTGGCGCCACTGGCGACCGCGACAAGGCCAAACGGCCAATTATGGGTGAAGTAGCTGCCAAATTTGCTGACAGAATTTTTTTGACCGACGATGAAACTTATAAGGAAGACCCAATGATTATCCGCCAAGCGGTTATGGAAGGAATTATAAAAGCTGGTGGCCAAGCCAAGACTACAGAGGTAGACGAGCGCGGAGCGGCCATCAAACAAGCCATTGCCGAAGCCAAAACCCGCGACACGGTTTTAATAACCGGTCTGGGCCACCAAAAAGACCGCAACATGGGCGGCAAGCTGGTTCCCTGGAGCGACGTCGAGGTAGCCCAAAGATTCCTGAGTGAACGATAATCATAACTTTTATGCTTGCAATTTAGAATGGTACCCGTTGGACGGAGGAATTAAACAGTTTCTGGTTGTGGAGAAACCTGATCCAGCTAGAGTTGCGTAGGTGCTTCCAATTCAGGGTGGAGACCTTGACGGTGGGCCTCTTCAATACCTGTTACAACCCCTTTTTCTATAAATGTTCCGGCCGGTGCTGCCTGCTGGGCCAGAAAAGCTCGCCGTTTTGAGTTGAGCTGGTCAGCGAGATCCAATCGGCCTTGAACTTCCAGGGCGTATCTTCCGGCAAAAGTAGCAATCTCTTCTTCTGTTAACGGGCCACTTTGCTGGGCCGCTATAAGCTCCCGGCTTATCTCATGGAAGCATTCCCGAGCCTCAGCTCTTAATTTGACTGCTCCCGGAGCTTCTTGAATTGGAGCCTGCACTTCTTCACTATCCTGTTGGAGTTCGGCTTGGGGTGTATATTGGGGTGTATGTGGATCAGATTCTGGTTCTGGCATTTTTAGTCCTTTTTATTTTTAGCAATTACTCTGAAAATAGCACCAACTACTCTGTATGTCAACACACTATCTACCTAACGCTATGTCTCCGAGTGTCCCCATAACTTTAGTGAATAATTCAAGCTCCGCGAAGCGCTTTGCCTCGTGTATTGGAGCTTGTTCAATGCGGGTTTTTAACTCCTCGGCAAAGGCGATAAGACTGTCGATTGTAACTATTCCAGCTTCGTCTGTCTCGAAGTAGGTTTGCAGGGGTTCTAACTCGAAATCTATGCCTATAAGCGCCAACCTTTCCCAAATATAAGTAAGCGTTTCTACGTCTATACGCTCAGGGGGTTGTAGGAATTCTCTTGAGGCACCTTCGTGCATAGTGATTATTATAGCATAAAATCACCAAATTGCTAGATAAATGTAGGTTGGCGTATCTGAAAGTGAGTGGCAGTTTTTCTAGCAATATTATTGTGTTCTTGCATGCACTTGACCAACTTTTGGCACTCGGGTATTATGAGTGCTAGCGTCCGCCTAGGCGGACATTCTAAAAAAGGATTAAACGGAGGTTTAGTTTATGGCTGGATTGAATCCATTGGCCGAGTGGGTGGTCGCTGAACAAGAAGAAGCCGTCACCAAGACGGCTAGCGGCTTATATCTGCCCGACAAAGCAGCGGAAAAACCCAAAATCGCCAAAGTTATTAAAGTTGGCGCCAAAGTTAAAGAGATTAAAACGGGCGACCGTATCGTTTACAAAAGCTACTCCACCACCGAAGTAAAAGTCGGCGACAAGGAATATATTTTAGTCAAAGAAGAAGACGTGCTCGCCAAGGTGACTTAGCAAGCATTTAACATTGGACATTTAGCATTGAACATTAATTTAACAGGTAACATTTTCCAGACATTGATAAATGAAAAGTGATAAATCAATGAAAATTGTGAAATGTAAAATGATAAATCTCGACTGAAAGGAGAGTTTTAGATGGCAAAGAAGGTTTTCTACGATGATGACGCCCGTCGCCGGGTGCTGGCCGGTGCACAGATTTTATACGATGCCGTAAAGACGACAATGGGACCCAAGGGCCGCAACGCCGTGATTAGCAAAAGCTACGGCAATCCGACGATTAGCCACGATGGCGTAACTGTGGCCAAGGCAGTGGAGCTTGAAGATATATTGACGGATAAAGAAGACACACTTGGTTACAAAGTCGGTGCAGAATTGATCAAACAGGCTGCCAGTAAGATGAACGACGTAGCTGGCGACGGTACTACCACTGTTACGGTACTGACCTACCATATTTTGAACGAAGCCAATAAATTAATTGCAGCCGGGCATAATCCGATGCTGCTACGTAAAGGTCTGGAAAAAGCGGCTACGGACGTTTTGTCCAAACTTGGCGGTTTATCTGAGAATATTGGCAGTAAAAAATCGCGCGTGGCCGAGGTGGCTACTATCAGTGCTGGTGATGCTGAAATTGGTGAGTTGATTGCCAACGTTATGGAAAAAGTCGGTAAGGACGGTGTGGTAACCGTTGAAGAAGGTCAAGGGCTTGCTCTGGAGAGCGAAGTCGTAGAAGGCTTTACTACCGACCGTGGTTACGTCAGCCCGTACATGGTGACTGATACCGTCCGCATGGAAGCCGTTTACGAAAAACCGGCTATTTTAATAACCGATCAAAAAATCAGCTCGGTCCAGGAGTTTCTGCCAATGCTGGAAAAACTAGCCCAAGCCGGTAAAAAAGATCTGGTGATTATCGCCGAGGATGTTGAGGGTGAAGCCTTGGGTACGTTGATTCTCAACCGCTTGAAAGGCGTATTTAACACCGTAGCGATCAAGGCGCCAAGCTTCGGTGACCGAAGAGCTGAAATCTTGGAAGACATTGCGATTTTAACTGGTGGAGAGGTGATAGCCGAAGATCGTGGTGTTACGTTTGAAAATGCCGAACTGTCGGTAATCGGCTCTGCCCGCAAAGTAATTGTTACCAAAGATGAAACGACAATCGTTGAAGGCTCTGGCACGGCTACAGCGGTCAAAGCCCGTATAGAGCAGATCAATAAACAGATCGGATCTGCCAGCAGCGAGTACGACCGCGAGCAGTTGGAAAAACGCCGCGCGGCACTGGAAGGCAAGGTGGCTGTCATCAAAGTCGGCGGTGCCACCGAAACTGAAATTGAAGAAAAGAAATTCCGCGTGGACGACGCTGTGGCGGCCGTAAAATCAGCGCTTGATGAGGGCGTGGTGCCCGGCGGCGGCGTGACATTACTCGAACTATCGAAGATCATTAAACACTCAAATCAAGCTACTATTCTGCAGGCCTTGCAGCCTGGGGGATCGGAAATAGCTGGTGCTCAGTTGCTGAAAAATGCTTTAGAGCAGCCCTACAAAATATTGATGACAAATTCTGGGGTTAATCCCGAAGAATGGTTACCTCAAATTCTTAAATCTAGCCAGGGGCTTGGGATTGATGTTAATAGCCCAGACAAGCTTGTAAACATGAAGGATTCTGGAATCGTGGATCCGACCAGAGTGATTAAGGAAGCCATCCAAAACGCGGTTTCTATCGCCGGCACAGCTATGACTATGGGCACGCTTGTTACTGATCTGCCTGAAAAGGCTACGCCTGCCGCACCCGACATGGGCGGTGGCATGGGAATGATGTAGCCTATTTTGCATTTGGACTGAGGCTTAAACGGCAATCACCAGGATATTTTTAATCCTAATGTTGCTTTAGTGCCAAATTCATTCTAGAATACAATCACCTGCAGGATATATTTGATGATAGAACCAGCTGAACCAATCCTTCCAAATGATTACGAATCCGTTCATGTAACATTATCCCCTGGCTTTGAAACTATAAGGGTGGAAGCTGCTCTGGTGGCTGCCAAACTTGGTCATAGTGCACTGGAATGCTTAGGCTCAGTAGTTGACATACCTGGTGAATCAGAAGGATTAAAGCAAAAACGCATCGAGGAATACGATTTAACTCCTCGACAAAGAGAAATATTGGGCTTGATGGGTCAAGGTCTAACAAGAGAAGAAATTACCCAAAGGCTGTCGCTGTCACATGATACCCTCAAAACCCACGTCAGAAATATATATAAAAAAACTGGGGCGAGAAACGAGGTCGAAGCTATGGGCTTAGATTTTACTTTGATTGAAAGTTACGAATTAAATCTTAAAGCAGCGCACGTAGGAGGGTTGACACCTAGACGAAGGAAGGTGCTGGAACTTTTGGCCACTGGCCTATCAAACCCGGAAATAGCATCTGGGTTGGAGATAGACATAGAAACAGTGAGATCCCACATATCCAGGGGTATTTATCCAATCCTTGGTGTTGATCGTAGAGTTAAAGCCGCCTACGTTTATTTGGCTCGTCAGGAAATGTTATCACGGCACAAAAAAATAGTTGCGATACAAAGAGCAATCAAACTGTTTGTAGAAGCTGAAAAAACCCTGAGCGCTCTAAGTGTCGAAGAGCAAGAACAAAGCTAACCATTCCCGCTTTTGTTTACTCTTATAGTCCGGGCGTAAAATTAAAATGTGGATAATAATCGGGAATTGATTCCGCCGCCCTTGCTACATGAGTTTCACGAACGTGAAGGCCGGCGCTGGCTGCTACTGGCGTTACATATATTGGCCGCGATGATTGTTGCTACAGCTGTTGTTTTTGCCGCGCGGACAATTTATCGCTCTGCCGTTCATAAGCCAGTCAAGACTCAAACAATGTCACAGAAGACAAGGGGCAATAATAAGCAGTCACCTAAAACTTCCGGGAGTAGCAAGCCGGTGACTAGCTCGCCGCCAACCACTAGCCTGCCCAATAACGGCCCCGGCAACGTGGCTGTGATATTTACAGTAAGTGCGGTTGCTGCCGGTGGGCTGCATTATGCGGTTATGCACCGGCGTCGTGGTGCGTAAAGTAGTTGATCTCGTTAACCACGTCCAGCAGGGCTTGGGCGCGGGTTTTCTCGTCGGTAATTTTGTTAGCGGCATCGTAAGCAGCCTGTACCAGCTCGGAGTTATCCGAAGCTTGGAGCATCATCATGGTCGTCTTAAATTTTTCTTCGGGAGTTTGGTCCAGTTGGTTGACTAGAGGCGCCAGGTTCTGCAGGGCCTCTTGCTTGATTCGTAGCAGTTCGTCTTCCGGGGCACCGGTGGTATTGACCGGAGCGGTGGTTGGCGCTTGGGCCAAGGGAGGATAAGGCTGTGGTTGGCCGTCTGTATGAGTACTGCCATCAGTACTGTCATGTGGGGTGGGTGGAGGTGCGGCTGAAACGTCACTCCCAAGTGGCGGCGCGGTACCAGCGGCCTGAGCGGCACCATAACTTACAGCTGGGCCAGGCGATTCGAGCGGCTGCGGCATCACCGGATCCTGGCCAGCACTTTTGTTGTCATTTATTCCAAACATTCTACCCCCGCGCTCACCACAAGCGAGCATTTATCATTTAACACTTGTCAGTCTTCAATTATTTAGTAATTAACATTCTTCATTGTAAGACATAAGCATATTTTGGTAAATGTAAAATGCTAAATAAATGTGAAATGTGAACTGAAAAATGTAAAATAAGGTCGTGTTAGATGATCTGAAATATATCCACCAACGTGATAGCCAAGATGCGCTGGGCATAGCCGGAAAGCAATGGCAGCAACTACAACACGAGTTTGAGCCCATAAAAATTGCCGGCCAATTTGACAATGTCGTTTATGCGGGAATGGGAGGGTCAGCTCTGGCGGCACTTATGAGTGCTATTTGGCCCGGGTATAAAGTGCCATTCGAAGTTTGCAGACAGTATCACATTCCAAAATATATTTCTGAGAAGACTTTATTTGTGGCTGCCAGCTATTCTGGCAACACTGAAGAAATTCTATCGGCCTTAGCGGAGGCCGAGCAGCGCCGAACAACCATTGTCGTAATCGCCGGCGGCGGTAAGCTTCAAGCTTGGGCAGGAGAAAAAAGCTATCAATTCTTGCTTCTACCTAAAGCCGTACAGCCCCGATACGCCGTTTTGTATAACTTGAAGGCCATTGTGAAAATTCTTGAGACGGCGGGGCTAATTAGCGAAGATCAAGCCGCTACTCAAATAAGTCAAGCAGGCGACTTTGTAAAAAAATCAGTTAGCGACTGGTTGCCAACTGTACCAACCAATAGGAATCCGGCCAAGAAACTGGCATTAGAATTAGCTGGTAAGTCCCCAGTAGTCTATGCCGGCCCGCTATTGGCCCCTGTGGCCTATAAGTGGAAAATTAATTTTAACGAAAATGCCAAAAACGTGGCCTGGTGGAACGAACTACCAGAATTTGACCATAACGAATTAACCGGATGGAGCAGCCATCCTATCGAAAAGCCTTACGGGATAATTGAACTCCGTAGCGACCTCGAGCATGAACGCGTACAAAAAAGGTTCGTGGTCGGCGAGAAACTACTATCCGGACGTAGACCGGCGCCACACGTGGTGAAGGTTGAGGGCAATAATATCCTTGAGCAACTGCTATGGGCGGTGGTATACGGTGACTTTGTAAGTATCTATTTGGGCTTACTAAACGGAATTGACCCCGCGCCGGTAGAGCTGGTAGAAAAATTCAAGAAAGAGCTCGGATGAACCAATCACCTCAAATCCCTAGCTTTGATAAATCAATCTTTGATTTAAGCCCATACGCTAAACGCATAGAGAAGCCCTGGGGCTATGAAATTCACTGGGTGCCCGTAGATAAGCCGTACATGGGTAAAATCGAGCATATTAATGCTGGCTACAGAATGTCACTGCAAATTCATGAACAGAAACAAGAAAGCTGGCTGATCATGAAAGGCCGAGCCAAAGTAGTTTGGGAAGATAAGAGCGGCAGGATAGTTGAAACGGAATTAGAGCCCGGGCAAGGATACTCGTCGACCATCGGCCAAAAGCACCGGCTCGTTGGTATTACGGATTGCGACATTATTGAAGTTTCAACTCCCGAGATAGGTACAACCTACCGGCTGGAGGACGACTATAACCGTCCTGATGAAACCGAGCAACAACGTGAAATCGAAAGATCATAAGGATCAGAAACTCGGCTAAAATTACTTAACAAGTTAAGTATTTACTCTCCTCTTAGAGCGTCAATGGGGCTTTTACGGGCAGCCTTGAGTGCTGGCACTACGCTAAAGATAACCCCCACGGCTACCGATACGCCCACAGCTAGTACCATCACCGGCACGGTAATTACCGGCTGCAGATTGGTGTAGATACGCAGTATGCCAAAGATTAACAGGGAAGCAGCAATCCCGAGTATTCCGCCGCCAACGCTTAGCACCAAACCCTCCACCAGGAACTGGTTAAGGACCTGGCGGTTAGTAGCTCCGACGGCTTTTCTAATGCCGATTTCGCGGGTACGCTCCGATACACTGACCAACATGATGTCCATGATGCCGATACCGCCAACCAATAGTGAAATGGCAGCGATACTGGCAATAAAACCAGTCAATTGGTTAATGACACCGCTGGCGATATTGAGCAGCTCGTATTGTTTAAGGACCGTGAAGTCGTTCTGTCCTTGGTGAGTACTTAGCAGGACTCTGTTTACATCGGCTACGGTAGCGTCCAAGTTGTTAACATCCTTGGCCTTAACCAGTATCTGCAAGATATTGTTGTTGCCGCTGGCTAGCTCCTCTGCCGGTTGTAGGGGAATGAAAATGGCCGAGTTAAAATCAGTCTCGGCTACGGACAACAGGCTGACGGATGATCGGGCCAACACGCCCTGCACCAAAAAGGATCGCCCCGAAATGGTCAGCGATTGTCCTACTGGATTAAGCTCACCGAAAAGTTGCTGGGCTACATCGCTACCGATAACTGCATTTTTTTGGTCAGGACCGCTCTGGTCAAAGAAATCTCCATATTCCACGCTTTCCGGTAGTATCTGGCTGATATCCGGCGTAGTACCGATAACGAAAAGGTTATTCAGCTGTTTGCCATCGGCTTTGGCACTGCTGGTCACGAAGTCCATCGGCGCTACGGCGCTAACCGATGGCAAATGGCTGAGGCTGGTGGCGTCTTGGTCGGTCAGGGTGCTGGCACTCAAAAATGCCAGCAGGTTCAAGCTGCCAATTTCACTATTGGCCGTGCGGTTGACCAAATTTCCCGAGCGTACGGTAATGACATCGCGTCCAAGATGGTTGATTTGCCCGACGATTTGCTGTTTTAGGCCCTCCCCTAAACTCACCACTGTGACTACCGAGCTGATGCCAATAATGATACCCAGCATAGTGAAGAAACTGCGCCATTTGCTACGGCTAAGGCTGGCGATGGCAGTTTTAAGGTTGCCGCTCCACATCAGGCGTCTCCTTCGGAGGCATTTACCATTGACCACTGACCATTGACCATTAATTTCCCAGGTAGCATTTGCCATTGAGGAAACGAAAAATGAGGAATAAATGTTAAATGTGAATTGCAAAATGTGAAATGGAGAAGTTTCATCGTGTTATAGCCCTTCTGCCCAGGCGCTTAAGAAGTTTACTGCTTCGGTGGCGCAGTTTACGCCGCTTGGGCAAGTCGGTTATCTCTTTACCCGGCACATCATGCATTAGTGCTGAAACTCCGGCGACGATGTCTTGATCGGTAGTTTTGCGACGGCGGAAATAGATGCGGCGAGCTCCTTTGGCCATCCGGCCGATAGCTTTGGCCTCGTCGGCGACTATTATACCGTCGCGCATATAGATCACCCGGTTGGCATAGCGCGTCAATTCCGGATTGTGCGTGACCAGCAAAATAGTGTTGCCCTGGCGGTGGATATCACTCAAAAGCTCCATCACTACTCTGCTATCATTGCTGTCAAGATTGCCGGTCGGTTCATCGGCAATGATAATACTGGGTTTGTTGATTAAAGCCCGGGCGATAGCCGCGCGCTGTGCTTGGCCGCCAGAAAGTTGATGAGGCATAAAATACTCACGGTCGCGCATACCAATTCGCTCCAGCATATCGCTGGCCTGTTTTTGGCGGCGCACCGGCGTCATACCCCTGTAAGCTAGAGGCAAAGCAACATTTTCCAGCACACTGATGCGAGGTAGCAGGTTGTAATATTGGAAAACGAAGCCGATGCGATCACGGCGCGTCTTGGCTTGGCGGTTAGGCCGCAGGCGAGCCACATTGCGACCATCCAATAGGTAAATACCGTGAGTTGGCCGATCCAGTAAGCCGATCAGGTTCATTAAGGTGGTTTTACCGCTACCACTCGGCCCCATCACAGCTAAAAATTCTCCGCGTTCAACCGTGAGCGCGACTTCATCCAGCGCCAATGTCGTAGCGTCGCCAAAACCGTAAAGTTTTGATACTTCTTGGAGTTCTATAAGGGCCATTAATCGCCTTCTTGCTTACTTTTAGTATTAAAAAAGAGGACGCCACCTCTCTCAATCTCACGCCCTCCCCTGAAAGTCTCTGTAATTTTAGTTTACGCCCCGCAAGACGCTTAACCCAAAAATTTTAAGTTGCGAAATCAACTACACTTGTGAGGTTGATGGAGTCCCGCCCATTTTCAGGGTGGAACAGTCTGTAATCAGATTGTGAAACGCCCGGAAAAAGGGCGCGGATAAAATATAACAAGGGTAAATTTGTTAGAATGAGTTAGCACGGAGAGGTGCAAGAGCGGTTTAATTGGCACGCTTGGAAAGCGTGTGTGTTCGCAAGAGCACCGAGGGTTCAAATCCCTCCCTCTCCGCCATTTATCATCCTAAGTCAAATAAGTTTTATTCAATGAAAGCTAAAAGTCTGAATAAAAAAAGGGAAATTTACGTTTTTCCCACTTCTCCCTTCCACTTTGATGGTACTTTTCATAAGCCATCACATTTTCCTGCCAAGCTGGATTATTGGGAGCCTGGTAAGTATTGGCAAGCCATTAGAATCAATAAACAAATATTCGGACTAAAAATTGAAAACAAAGGTGATATACAAAAGCCAAAAATAAAGATCTCGGTCTTCTATTATAAAAGCATTTCTGACAAGGAGATTGAGGATATCAGACAAGAAATTATTTGGCGCTTTGACCTAAATACTGATTTGAATGAATTTAACAAACTCGCCAAAAGTGATAAACGTTTCTACCCAATTTTTAAACAGTGGTTAGGGATGAGGAATTCAAGCGCCCATAATTTATATGAGCTTCTTATTGTCGCTGTGCTTTTGCAAAACGCAACTATTCGGAGAACGGTACAAATGATGAATGCCTTGCTTGATAATTACGGAGTAAAATTGAAATTTGACGGTAAAAAAATTTTTGCAATTTGGTTGCCGGAGAAATTAAAAAACGTTTCGGAGCAAAACTTACGAGATTTGAAGATTGGGTATCGAGCAAAGTTTATCAAGCGTTTATCGCAAGATTTTGCCGAAGGCAAAGTTGACGAACGGAAATTGCGAACGCTTGACCAAGAGAATGTGAAGAAAGAGCTGATGAAACTATACGGAGTTGGGCCAGAAACCACTCGCATACTTCTTTTTGAAGCTTGCCACCAATATAATACTTTCGACCACATTGCGCCGTGGCAACAAAAAATTTATTCCCGGCTTTTTTACAATCAACCACTCGTTCCGGCAAATAAAATCATAGGAGATATCAAGAGACAGTACGGTAAGTATTCCATGCTCGCGGTACACTACATCTGGGAAGATATTTTTTGGAGAAGAAAAAACGAGAAAATAGATTGGCTGGAGAAGGAAATTCGCCTTTGATTTCAGACCCGCTTGCCCCTTATCGAATCCTGAAGCGAGAAGAGAATGAATAATTCTATTTCGATCATCAGGGTGTTGGTGGTAGGATATGTTCCGCCAAGTTGATTTTTGTAAGGCATATGGCATTATTAGAGTATGAATAATGGGAACGAGATGCCTACTCTGTGGTTTGAGTCACCAGCAACACCATTTGAAAATCCTCTGACTGAAGCGATGTATCAAGCAGCAAGGGATAGGTACTTGACACCAATCACAAGGGTAGACTTTATAAAAGCTGCAGACGATATGTTTGAAAGCCACGATTTACTCATTCAACTTGAAAGTGCCATACACGCTATAGACGAAGAACTTTCGCGCCGTTTTGGCATCGCAGAAAACTAATAATTCCAGACCCGTCTGTTCCACCATTTTTTGACATTTTTAAGAAGGTATGCTAATATAGCATTGTTGACCTCAAGAACAAAAAATGTCCAGCTTAGAAACACTTCGACAACAAGCTGCAGTAGAAGAAACTAGCCCGGTGGATGAGCTCGGGGCTATAAGGAACAGGGCATTGGAACACGTCTCGTCCACTGGACGAGGCATTAGTGATTATAGAGAACATCTTGGGATTGAACTCGAAGATTTGAGAGGAAAAAGAATTCTAGATGTAGGCGCAGGTTTCTCTATATTTGCTCGGGAGGCAAAAGAGCATGGAGCTGAGACTATATCATTAGAACCCCAAGACCCAACACAGCGACTAGATATGATGCCCGAGGATAAGGCGGAGTTCAGAAAGGCTCTTTCTAGAGGGGAAATTGTCCCAGGTATTGTACAAGAATTACCATTTGAGGATGGTTCTTTTGATAGGGTCTTTGCTGTGCTCTCTGTACCTTATTACCTGCCGAGGGTAGAATCTGAAAGAATTCTTGCCTTCGACGAAATGGTAAGGGTGCTAAAACCGGGAGGAGAAATTAGAATTTTTCCTACCCAGATAGGAGGGGGAAAGCCTGAATCAGTATCCGAAGAGGTAGTTACAAAGTTAGAGTCCGAAGGCTGCCAAGTTCAATTTGAATCATCGGAATCTGACAATCCCGCCATTTGTCGCATGATAATTCGGAAGTTATAAAGTTCCAGACCCGTGTATTCCACCATTTTATGAATGTTAAAATATAAGAAGAGCCTGGCGGCTTGCAAAAACTAACAGCCGATTCTCAGCCTGCGGTGGCATGCTGGAAGAACAGTCAGGTGACAAAACCGAAAGGAGAATTGCCATGACAGATAAATCAGACAAAGAACAAATAGCCGACATAATAACCAGCGTTTCCTTGCTTCAGGACCTCAAGCAATGGGAAAGGCTAGAGAATTTTTTTGTAAAAAAACCATTCATTGATAACAAATCCCTTAATGGCGAAACACCAGCCGTGATACCCAAGAAACGCCTGATCGACAGCTGGCGCAAAGAAATCGGCAGCTACTTTTATGCCACCCGGCATTTTATTCGCCGCTTGGGTGTGCGGATGGTAAGCTCGCGCCGCGCTAAAGTAACAACCGCCGTGGAGCATTTGCATTATGTAGCCGACAGAGGCGACCGTTATGTATGGACGGTGCGGGGAACTATTGATTACATTTTGGTGAAGACTTCTACTGGAACCTGGAAAATCAGCCAAATGATATTTCGCTTAAACGACCAAACAGTTCGGCCTATCGGCTTGCCCGCGTAAATATCTGGCATAATTTAGTACTCCACCATAACCGCTAACGGATAAATCGCTATTGCGCTACAATAACAGTAGTGAAATATATGGTGGGTCGGCAGTGAATGTCTTAATCGTCTACGCGCATCATGAGCCTAGTAGTTTTACGGCCGCAATGAAAAATCTAACGGTGACATCTTTGGGCAACAAGGGCCATAGCGTAGTGGTTAGCGATTTATACGGCGAGGGCTTTAGCGCCGTGGCCCAGAAGTGGGATTTCGTAACTACCAGTGGCAAGCATTTTAATTACATGCTTGAGCAAAAGCACGCCGCACGCTTGGATATGGCATTTTCGCCAGACATAGTGGGCGAAGTCCAGAAGATCCAAACCGCAGAATTAGTCTTGATCATTACCCCCATATGGTGGTTTAGTGTGCCGGCCATCTTGAAAGGCTGGTTTGACCGGGTACTGGCAATGGGCGTTGCTTGGGACAGCGGCAAAATTTATGAGAGTGGTTTATTCCGAGGTAAACAAGCCATGCTTATCGCGGTTGCCGGCGGCCCGGAAACTTATTACCACGAAAGTGGCCGGCATAAAGCCACCGCGCTGCAAATCTTGCACCCCATAAACCACGGTACGCTGGCTTTCTGCGGGTTTAATGTGCACGAACCTTTCGTAGTGCTCAACTCTCTGGGCAAGACCGCAGAAGAACGCACCCAGGTGCTTAACGAGCTGAATTTTAGATTGGATAACTTAACTACTAGTCCTCAGTGGCTAACTTTCTTCGGCTAAGTGCTACGCCGCCCAAGCCTGCCTTCTGGCAGAGCCAGAAGCTCCGCTTGGGCTCTTGGCGTACTGCGGCGTCAGCAGCTCTGCTACTCCTTCAGCGTATTACTATACGCTTCAGTCCGTTGCTCGCTGCTTCCTTGCATTACATCCAAGCGTAGCATTTAGCCAAAAGCTGACTATTATTTTTGGAAGAGGGTATGGAGGCGAAGGATTTCGTCGAACATTTTCTTGAGCGACTCGTTTGTTTCATTATTGGCTGGTTCGCCCTGCTTGTTGAAGGCTTGGGGATAAAAGACAAAAGCTATCGGATTAGCCACTTGCACCAAACCAAGCTCGATAGTAATAGACCGAAGCTGTTCAACCGCCCGCGTGCCGCCGCTAACACCGCCGTAGCTAACGAAAGCTACCGGCTTATCGCGCCACTCGGGGCCGACCCAGTCCAAAGCGTTTTTCAAGACGGCCGCAGGGCCGTGGTTATACTCTGGCGTAATGATAATTACGCCGTCGGTTGTGCCAACGCGCTGGGCCCAGGCCTTACCCTCGGGGTGCGTATAGTCCTCGCCCTGGTTAGCTATAGTAAATGGACTGAGCGGCTCATCAAAGAAAGGCAGTTTAAGCTCGCGCAAATCCACAAAGTCAACCTCAAAGCGTTTATCATCGGCGGCATGCCTTTTTACCCAGTTGGCGACTACACCACCGCTGCGGCCCTGACGCGAACTACCCCAAATTATCATTAGCTTCATAAATACTCCTTTATAGCCTATCAACTTCCGGCTGCCTATATTATATCTGTTTTGAGCTATAATTTAGAAGGATGTTGGCTTTTAGCGAGACGGAAAAGCGGTGTTTACGGGCGTTGGGAGTTATCAGTGGGCTTAGCCTGGCATTTTTTGTGGTACGGGTGATACTGACTGGTTCGTCATACTATTCTTTTATACCGTGGAATTTATTGCTGGCCTGGCTCGGTCTGGTATTTGGCTGGTTGCTGGTGCGTCAGCTTAAAATAACGCGCTGGGCAAGCTGGCAGAACATTGCGCTTAGTCTTCTTTGGCTGTTTTTTCTACCTAATACTTGGTATGTGTTGACTGATTTCGTACACGTCTATGCCACCGGCGAGATTAGCGAACTCTACGATATCGTAATGATAAACGCACTGGTTATTGCTGGCTTTGTCCTAGGTTTCACTAGCTTGTATATGGTGCACAAAGAGCTTTTCAAGCGTTTTGGCGAAAAACGCAGCCTTTATCTAGTCGCGGGGATTATTCTGTTGAGCAGTTTTGCCATATATCTTGGCCGTAACCTGCGCTGGAACAGCTGGGATGTGATAACCAACCCCAGTAGCTTGATAATAAATGTTTCGGATCGCATTATCGATCCGTTAGGGCATATGCGTGCCTTTAATGTGACCGGATTGTTTTTTGTTTTGTTGAGCGTAATGTATGGCGCCATTTGGCTGGTACTTAGGCCAGTCAAAAAGCGCTCTTCTTGAATAAAATGAGACAAACTTACGGTCTTTCTCATCGCTCGTCGGCAAAGCCGACCCTAAAGGGCAAGCTCGCTGCTCTTTTCCCTAAGGCTGCACATGCCGAGTTCTCCTGATATCATAGAAGTATGCAGGAGTTAAAATCTGCCCTAAAAGCGGCTGTCAACAACTTGTTTGACGTTGAGGTTGAACCGGAGCTAACACGGCCGGAAGAGCAGTTTGGTGACTTTGCTACTAATATTGCTTTGCAATTGGCAAAACAGCTTGGCAAAAACCCACGAGAAGTAGCCGAGGCAATTGTTGATAAGCTAAAGAATTTGCCAATTCTGACAGATGTCCAGGTTGCCGGTCCCGGGTTTATTAATCTCAAATTAACAGATGAAACTTTGGCTAAAATGGCTTTTTCGGCCACCGACCTACCCAAACCGAATACCGGCCAGGTGATTGTGCTCGAACATACCGATCCAAACCCGTTTAAAGAATTTCATATCGGTCACGCTTATTCCAATACGGTTGGCGTGGCTACGGGCAGGCTACTCGAGGCTTCCGGTGCGCAGGTACATCAGGTTTCTTATCACGGTGACGTTGGCTTGCACATCGCCATGGCCGTCTGGGCTATCCAAAAAGAAGGCTTTGATTCTGAATCTCTCCGCCAAAGACTGCTTAAAAACATAGGATTTTATTACGCCAAAGGTGCCCAAGCCTACCACGACGATCCGGTAGCCAAGCGAGAAATAGAAGAGATTAATAAACATATCTATGCCCGCGACAATCCGTCCATCAATCAAATATACGACGCCGGGCGCGACGGAAGCCTGAAACATTTTGAATATATTTACAAACGGCTCGGCTCGAAGTTCGAGAAAAATTACTTCGAAAGCGAAACGGCCATAGAGGGCGAAAAAATCGTTAAAGAGTATATCGGGAAAGTGTTTGAAGAAAGCGATGGGGCCATAGTTTACGACGGCGAAAAAGCCGGCCTGCACAAGCGGGTTTTTATTACCGGCCAAGGCCTACCGACTTACGAGGCCAAAGAAATCGGCTTGGCTTTTGCTAAGCAACGTGATTATCCAGACGCCCAAAAATTTATCGTCATAACGGCTAACGAAATAGACGATTACTTTAGAGTGTTAATCACGGCCATAAAAGAAATTGATGCGGGTCTAGGGGAAAAAATTATCCATCTGTCTCATGGAGTGGTAAAGTTCCCCGAAGGCAAAATGAGCAGCCGCACGGGCAACGTCAAACTTTTCTCCAGCTTGGAAGTCGATATCGAAGAAGCGCTTAAGGAACTTTATAAAACGGATAGTGTCGATATATCTACAGTTTTAGGTGCTATTAAATACGAATTTTTGAAACACCGGCTCGGCAGTGATTTTATTTTTGATGTCGGTGAATCAATCAGTCTGGAGGGTAATAGTGGGCCATATTTGCAGTACGCGCACGCCCGGGCAAGAAGTATCTTGAAAAAGTCCAGAGTCCAGAGTCCAGAGTCCATAGCTAAGGACTCTCAGCTCTCAGCTCTGGGCCCTGGAGAGCGATCCCTGGCACGCAAAATCGGCGAATATCCGGAAGTGGTAGCCAAAGCCAGTGATGAGCTGATGCCGCACCACATCTGTACTTATCTTTATGAGTTGGCTCAAAGTTTTAACAGTTTTTACGAAAAAAACCGTGTACTTGATAATGCACGCCAAAACATCAGGTTAAGGCTGGTTAAAGCTTATGCCGATGTCCTTAAAAATGGTCTCAATCTACTCAATATTGCCTCTCCGGATAAGATGTAGGTGCCGTATAATATAGGAAGTTAAAAGGGGAGAAACAATGGCCGAGCAAGAACGTAGGCGTAGGGTGGCCAGAAGAGAAGTAGTGATAAGCCTGCCGGTGGTTCAGACTCCACGCTGGCTGCAGGGTTTTGTAGATTTTGTCCGCGAGCAGGGGGTCGTCGGCATTGCCGTTGGCTTGATTTTAGGGGTCGCCGCCAAAAGCCTTATTGACTCGTTTGTCAGCAATCTCATTAACCCTGTCGTTGGGCTACTCACCGGTGGCGTTACGCTTAATCACAAGACGCTTTGCATTCTGCATCAAACCGGCGGGGCTTGTAAAACTAACCTCGGGTACGGACAGTTTTTTAGTGATTTAATAAGTTTTTTGATTGTGGCAGCGGTAGTTTATTTTATAGTTAAAAGTTTAAGATTGGAACGGCTTGATAAGCCAGCCGGAGATAAAACCCGGCAGTGAGGCTTTGAGGGCATTATGTTTTACATGTACGTTCTAGAGAATGACGCCGAGCGTTACATTGGTCGAACGAATAACCTGCGCAGGAGGATGCAGGAACATAATGCCGGGCATAATTTTTCCACCAAGTCTGATACAAATTGGAAGTTAATTTATTATAAGGCTCATCTCACTTTCGACGACGCCAAACGAAGAGAGAACTATTTTAAGACTAGTGCCGGCCGTCGCTCACTCAATCGTATGTTGAGTTCATATAACCTTACCCATAGTTCGTTTGGCGCTCAAAGCTCTACTGTCGGAAAAAAATAAATAGCCAAACAGTTTACGGACGCAGAGCTCCGTAAGCGATTGACGCCAGAACAGTACCACATGCTGCGCGAGAAGGGCACCGGGACGCCATTTACCGGCAAATACCTCAATCACCACGAAAAATCAAGCTTCTAACAAAAGTTGAGTAAATTTTTAGAACGCTAAATTGGGATTATCAAAGGTGTTATGAGTCGATTAGCTGGTTAGTTTTAGTTTATTTATGTTTGTCAGTTTCGGCTATCTTGTAGATGTAGGAGCCACTGACACTAGCTGCTAAAACCGCAGCCAAGATTATTAGCCACCACCACCATTTAAGGCCCAGGAGTTTGTTGGAACTGACGCTGGCCACTGCCGGAGTCTTTTTAGAAGCGGGCTTAGTTTGGAGCGGGGCTGTCGTGCTAGTGCTGGAGCCTAAAACTTGCTGCGGCTGCGTGGGTGTGGCAGCAGGAGCGGTAGTTACTGTTGTGGTTGCGGAAGCGACCGAAGCTGTCGCACCACCTACTTTAAGTACATCACCAGGTAAGATAAGGTCAAAATTACCTGCCGGATGGCCGGCTTGAGGGTTTAGGTTCTCCAACTGGGCAAGCGTCAGGCCAAATTTACTGGCAATCCCGCTCATAGTGTCGCCAGGCTGGATTACATAAGTGGTTGTTTTGGCGGCCGCTGGAGTGCTTATGGTGGTAACGGCTGAGGTGGAGTTGGCGGTCTGCGAATAGGTGGCAAAAATTGTAAAGTGCTTGGTCCAGATGATTAGATTGCCACTACCGTCGTTTATCTTGCATGCGCCACCAGCTGGCAGGGCATCACCAACCGTTTGGTTGTCGCCCGAGCAAGTCGTGGTGATTTCAGTAAAACTGCCGCCGGGTTCGATAAAGCCGACGCGCTGGCCGGCTTGGCCGGGCAGGAGCAGCTTGACACCTCTATCAAAGGTTAAAGTGTAGCTATTGGAACCAATTGAAATGGCCAACAAAGTAGTGGTGGTATAGCCTGACAAGCCGGGTACGCTGTAGGATGAGACTACCGGTGGGTTAAGTGTGCCGTCCCAGAGGCCAGTACTGTCGGTTATGGTCGTTCCGGCAGGAATAGTTGCTGTTGCATCGCCAGAAGATGTAGAACCGGTGAGTGTCATTGGCCCTGTAGAAGAAGTTGTGGCTACGCCGTTGCTGGCTGACAGGCTAACCGCACTGTCAGAGAGAAGGCTGGTGCAGGTCGCATCAGAGCACCAAGCCGTATATGCAGCACTCCCCTGAATGATCGACGCAAAGTTGGGATCGGTTGAGCCCCACCAGTTGTTAGTAGCGTCGATTGTAGGAGATCCTTGGTTGGAAACAGCAATTGTATTTCCGGCCAAGGAGGTCTCGTGGACGCTGACACCAGTAGAGGTACCAGCGCCGGGGTTGTACTCTTCGCTAAGGATGCCGTTTGCATAACCAGTGATTGAATTATTTGTAATTGTTGCATTGTTATTTGGCCCTCGTAGCCAAATGCCGGTGCCCGTACCCGGCGTAATGCTGGTTATAATATTTCCGGAAATCGTGGCTCCCTGGATACCGCCCTGGGCAGCCAAAGCTGGAGTAGTGCCGGTGTTACGAAAATAAATTCCGAAACCGTCAGCAGTGATCTGGTTATTTTCAACTTGCACATTCGTATACTGCGCCATTCCCGATCCAGGATAACCACCGCTTAGAGCAATTGACTGGCCGTTAAAACTTGAAAGAAAGTTGTTATTAATTGCTACGGGAGCGGAGACATTTTCGCCACCATAAGACATCAGGAATATGCCTTCAGGGACATAGGTCGTTCCACTATCGACGTTGGCAAAAAGATCGTGGAAATTGTTGCCGGTAATCACTGCGCCGCCCTGTGGTTGCTCCAAGAGGATTGACTGCCACTGGTGGTCGAATTCGTTGTTAGTAATATTAGTCACCGTGCCGGCGGGTGTAGCATAAACCCAGATGGCGTTATCAAATGGGTTAGAGCCATTATTAGCCACGCCAATGAAGTGGTTATTGCTAATAGTTATTGAAGATGGTGTTGGGGGGTTGCTACCAAAGGCAATTACAATAGAAGCAATCTCTCCAATCGATGTGTTATTGACGGGATTTATGAACGTGAAGCCGTCAATCTTAACAGGGGTGTCCGGGTTTTTTATGTAGATTGTTCCTGGATGAGTACCGCTGCCGGATACTACGGCATTACCGCCATCTATGGTAGTTACAGAAGCACCAGCTCCTTGAAGAGTTAATCCTTTATTAGAACCGAATAACACGATTTGAGATTCATGATATATACCCGCTGCGACGTTAACAGTGCCGCCGTCAGCTACGGCACTCACGCCGGCCTGGATGGTCGTGAAGGCATCGTAGCCGAAGATATGCCCACCGGCTGCTCCATCTACGTAAGTACCACCGACAAACACTGTACTTGGCGCCACGTTGCTAAGGGTTGTAAGGCCAGAGTCAACATAATATGGCGTGTAGGTTACACCGGAGCCAGTAATTAGCGATGAAGTAATGGTGTTAGTGACGGCCGTGCCCCAGTAATTGTTTGTTGCATTAACTGTGCCAGCCGATGAGTTACTGACGCCGACAGGATTACCGCTAAGGTCGTTTTGGTGGGCCGTGACTATCTCGCTGCTGCCAATAGATCCAGAGGCGACACTAATGCCACCACCATAGTTATTGGTAAGAGAATTGCCGGTAATGGTTGTAGACACGTTAACCCCGTCACCGTAATTGTTCCGAAGAGCCACACCAAAATAGCCCCCACTAACAGTATTGCCGCTAATTGTCGTATTAGTATCACCGCCACCAATATAGACGATCGATGCGGATAAGTTTGGATCTCCGTTGAATACGTTATTAGTAATCTGAGCCCCTGTGGAATTAAACACAGTAACCAAGGTCGCACCGTTTGTTGATACATTGCCACTAATTATAGGGCTAGAGCCGCTGGTGTAGGAGAGGCCAATATCTGTGCCAGGATAGATGCTGGCCGCATTGAAAACATTGTTTAAGACCTGAGTATTATTAGAAACCCCGCCGCCAGCAAAGATACCGTCCAGTGCACTAGGCAAAGGACTGGTTAGGAGATTGCGCTGAAATAGCATGCCGCTGGTGCCAAAGAATCCCATGCCTTCAGAACCGTAGCCGGTAATAATATTGTTTTGAATGGTCTCCGACGTACCTCCACTGAATTGAATGCCCACGCCACTATTGCTTGTGCCGGGGTTTATTGTAAACCCATCTAGAGTGACGTTGGCGCTGGTGACATTGAAGGCTGTGACGGTTGATTCTGCACCGCTGTGCGAGCTGCCGGCCACGCCGGCCTGTGCACCAAGCAGAGTTAAGTTTTTGCTGATGGATACAACCTCCGAATAAGTACCGGGTGCGACAGTAATGGTATCACCAGGTGAAGCAGCGGCTACCGCTGCCGAGATCGTTGTTTGATTACAGCTACTTGCGCAGACTGTTACTGTGGCGGCATATGCGTGTGATGATAAGGCAAGAGAAGCAAATGCAAAACTGGATATAACGCCGATTGTTAATAAGATCTTGTTAGGGATTTTGTGTGTTTGTTTTTTGGCTACAGACAACAACCTCAAGCGCATTTATAACTCCCGCCACACCCAACTAGTTTGTACCTTTAGTATACGCTTTATGATGCATTGTCAAAAAGATAGTTTCGTAACCTGCAACATTTGCCCGGTAGTAGACTTTCGAGCCAGCCCAGTAGTGAGCTTTCGCGTTGCTGCGCAAAGTATCCGCTTTTGGCGGATAATCGCGAAAGTCTACTACTGGGCCGGCCCGACTCCCTCCATAGCTAATTATTTGATGGTAAGACTAGGGTTGATGCAAAAGCATAACTTACTCCAAAAATCTGTCAGCCGGGCTGGGAGTTACAAGTGAAGTCAAATAATCTCGAAAGCTCACTACCGGGTCTGGTAAAATCGGCTTGTGACACACAAAAAAGTTGAGCAATATCTCTTAAGCCTGCCAGGCGCCAAGTTAGATTATCCATTTGGCGAGGACATTGCGGTTTATAAGGTTGGCGAAAAAATGTTTGCTTTGGTGGCCGAAAAATCTGATCCAGTGAGATTGAGTTTAAAATCCGACCCGCAGCTGGCTGAAATGCTGCGTAAAAAATACGAAACCGTGATGCCCGGTCATCATCTTAACAAAAAACATTGGAACACGATTGTTTTGACCGGACAGCTTGGCTGGCAGGAAATTAAAGACCTCATCCACCACAGCTATGCTTTAGCTACCGCTGGGTAGACTAGTAATTTCAGGTGCTGCTAAAAGCACTCCGGCACTAGTGTTGGCACTGTTCAAAATGGCTAACAAGGATTTGCTGGCGCCCTTTGCAGCCCCCCTTATATCCGATTGATAAGTTGCCAGATTGTTTTTAAGGTAAGCGTCGTAAGTGCTTCCGAGATTATTATTTTGGGCGGCAGTTTGCAACTGGGTATCGGTGTTTTTATTCTGATAGGCGTTGAGTTGGGCGGGGGAGACCTTAACATTATGCTTGCTTAGATAAGTCGTTAGCTGGTACTGCTCGCTGGCAAGTGTAATCTGGGTAGTTGCGGCCAGGTACTGGGTGTTGGGATCCTGTGATTGCTGCTGCACCAGCGTGCTGATACGGGCGATTTCTTGTGCCCGGCCAGCCACGGCTATCAAGTTCTGGCTGTTACCGCCACCCCCCTTAAAAATCACACCAAAGATAACAATTATCAGTAGAATTCCAACCACGCCGACCAGCAGTAGCATCGGCTTGGGCATGTTGCTAGGAAGGCCGGGCAGGCCAAAGCTGTGCTTGGGCTTTTGCAGATCGCGCAAAATAAAATCGTACTGCGGGTTGGGCGAAGGAGAAGAAATTGGCGTCGGAGTTTGTGGAGGCATGTACTTATTCTATCAGGATGATGCTTATGCTGTAACTGTTTACCTCTAGGCTTTATACTTAGGGTATGGATGCGGTGAGTGAGGTAAAAGCCAGGTTAAATATTGAAGACGTAGTAAGCCAATACGTCCAGCTCAAGCGTGCCGGGCGGAATTTTAAGGGCCTGAGCCCATGGACAAACGAGAAAACGCCGAGCTTTATTGTCAGCCCGGAAAAGCAGATTTGGCACGATTTTAGTTCCGGCAAGGGCGGAGACGTTTTTGGCTTTGTGATGGAGATGGAGGGCATGGACTTCCGGGCGGCACTCGAGCATTTGGCGCGCCAAGCCGGCGTGGATTTAGAGCAATTTCAAGGCGCCAGGAGTAGTAACAGCAAACTTAAAGCCCGGGCACAAGAAGCTTTGGACTTGGCCGCTAGGTTTTATCAAAAGCACCTGATCGCCAACAAAACCGCGCTGAGCTATCTAAAAAACCGTAACTTTAGCAAGCAGACACTGCTGGACTGGCGCTTGGGGTATTCACCAACTGGCGGCCAAGCCTTAACCAATTTTTTAACCAAAAATGGCTTTAGCCCGGATGAAATTAAACGCGCCGGCCTGGCGGTGGAGCGCCGCGGCGAGCTATATGATATGTTCCACGGCCGCATTATGGTACCGCTATGTGACAGCCGCGGCAGCGTCGTTGGCTTCACGGCGCGGTTGCTGGCAGATGAGCCGGACTCGCCAAAATATATCAATACACCCCAGACTATCACCTATGACAAAAGCCGCAATGTTTTTGGGCTAAGCTTAGCCAAAGAGGCTATCCGCAAAGAAGGTTTCGTGGTAGTAGTAGAGGGCAATATGGACGTAATCGCCAGCCACCAGGCCGGCGTAAAAAATATAGTGGCCAGTGCTGGCACGGCCATGACCGAGCAGCACTTGCGTGAGCTTAAACGATTTTCTGGCGACATCCGGCTGTGTTTTGATGCCGATCGCGCCGGCATCACTGCCACCGAGCGGGTGATTCCATTGGCGCAAAAAACAGAGGTGGATTTACGCATCGTGACCATCAAGGGCGCCAAAGATCCGGATGAACTGGTGCAAAAAAATCTTCCGGCTTGGCAAAAAGCTATCGCTGGTGCGGCCTATGCGCCGGACTGGCTGATGCAGCACTATCAGGCCCAGTTGGATTTAACGACTGCCACTGGTAAGAAGACTTTTAGTGACGCGCTGCTGGCGACCATCCGACGTCTGCGCGACCCGGTAGAGCAAGAACACTACCTCAAGAAGATTGCCAAACTAACTGACACCAGCCTGGAGGCCGTAAAAGCTAAACTGTCATTTAGTGCTAAGGCCGATGACCAAGCGCCCAGGCTCAAAAAAACCAAAGCCCAACTTTTGCAAGAGGACGATGCCGCCAGGGAGTACCAAAAACTCCAGGATAATCTTTTGGCCATGGCCTTAGCAGTGCCCAACCTGCGGGAGTTACTAAAAGATTTGCGCCCAGCCTACTTTACTGATGGCCCGCCGCGACGATTGCTCCAGTTTTTGCAGAAACACCCCGAATTTACGGGTGGCACTAAGCCGCCTCAGGAGTTGCAGCCCATCGGCAATTATGTTAAAATTACTATGTTACAGTTTGAGGAGCTTTATCAGGATTTACCTGCGAATGATCTGCAGGATCTAGCTGCCAGCCTCAAACACCGGCTAGTTGACCGGTATGTCAAAACTCAAAAACACCGCTTGGCAGCGGCTATGCAAAATGCTAAAAACGACAAAGAACTTAACCAATTGATGAGACAGGCAAACCAACTTAATGAACTTATTCAGCCATCTAAGATTTCCAAATAAGATCTTAGTGGCTTAAGCTAAAAGGGTAAGAAAAGCACATGGCAATTACTAGACACACCGTTAGCAAAAACGAGCCCATCAAAAATTACGACAAGCAGATTAAACAGCTGCTTGTGCGCGGTAAAAAAGAGGGTAAAATCAACCAGCGCGAAATTTTCAAGCTGATTCCGGATACTCCGGCAAATATTGATGTGCTGGAGCATCTTTATAACGAGTTAGGTGAGGCCGAAGTAGAGGTTGAAGAAGCGCCCGAGCCCGTTGTCGATGATTTCACTGACGAGTGGGCGGTTGAAGACGACGAAGAACTGATCCCAACTGATAACGCCTATTTGGATGATATCGCCGATGACTCAGTGCGGCTTTATCTGCGCGAAATTGGCAAAATCCCGCTGCTGACAGCCCAGGAAGAACTGACGCTGGCTAAAAAGGTGGTGAGAGGTGATAAGCGCGCCAAGGATGCTATGGCTGAGGCCAACATGCGCCTGGTGGTAAGCATCGCCAAACGCTACGTTGGGCGCGGTTTGGATCTTTTAGACCTTATCCAGGAAGGCAATACCGGCCTGCTGCGGGCAGTCGAAAAATTCGACCCCGAGCGCGGGTTCAAATTCAGCACTTACGCCACCTGGTGGATCCGCCAAGCCATTACCCGCGCGATTGCCGACCAGGCGCGCACTATACGCATCCCCGTGCACATGGTAGAAACCATTAATAAACTGCTGCGAACCCAGCGTCGCCTGACCCAGGAGCTTAACCGCGAGCCCACTAACGAAGAGATCGCCGCGGCCATGGAAATGGACGTCGACAAGGTAGAGCACATCATGAAAATCAAGCAGGACATCTCCAGCCTGGACGCCTCGGTGCGCGATGACGAAGAGGACTCAGTGCTGGGCGATTTTATCGAGGACGAAGACGCCAAAACTCCCACCGAGTCGGCCTCCGAGCAATTGCTTAAAGAGCAAGTCAAGACGATTTTAGGCACCCTGACCGAGCGTGAGCAAAAGATTCTAAAGCTACGCTTTGGCCTGGAAGACGGCAAGAGCCACACCCTGGAAGAGGTCGGCCAGGAATTTTCCGTCACCCGCGAGCGCATCCGCCAGATAGAGGCTAAAGCTTTAGCCAAACTGCGTAAGAATAAAGATACCCGCCGCCTCCACGAATACCTCCAGTAAGATGAAAATCATCGGAATTGCGGGCACTAACGGGTCGGGGAAGGATACGGTAGGACAGATGCTGGCCGAGCACTACGGCTGGCTATTTATATCAGTCACAGATATCTTGCGTAATGGACTACGCGAACGGAGTCTGCCAATTGAGCGTAAGAACCTACATAATTTAAGTGCCGAATGGCGCCGGCAAAGTGGTTTGGGCGTTTTAATTGATAAATCAGTGGAACAATTTAAAACCCAAGAAGGAAAATACACTGGTCTGGCTATAGCGAGTTTGCGTAATCCTGGTGAAGTCGACAGAATTCATGAGCTGGGGGGCAAAGTAGTTTGGGTCGATGCCGATCCCAAACTGCGTTATCAAAGAATTTATTCGCGCCAACGCAGCACAGAGGATAAAAAAACCTTTGAGCAATTTTTAGCCGAAGAACACGCCGAGATGGACCACCACGGGGGCGATGAAGCCACCCTCAATATGGCGGGGGTCAAAGCCAAAGCCGACATTTTTATCACTAATGACGGCAACAGCCTAGAAGACTTTCAAAAGACTGCCCAAAAAGCCCTTAACCTCTAGACTTATATCTAGTTTTCTGATATAATCGGGTTATGGTTAAGCCAGAAGGATATCCAGTTTCAGCCGAGGAAAGAGCGAGACAGACTCTCGATAAAATGGCGCGTGCCTTAGCGGAAGCCGTTGTTGCCGTAAATCCTGAGAACAGTGGGGCGGGTCCATTAGAGATTTTCCCCGAACCGGGTGAACGCAGAGCAGATACAGAGTTTAGTTTGCCTTCGGAGCAAGTAACAGCTTTTCGTGAGGCGATGGCTAAGCTCGGCATCGGACGTGAGACTAATCTAACCGCAACGGAAGCCGGGATTCGGAATGGTTATGTGGCGATTATTGAAGGTGGGCAGGCGCATAAAATGGTAGCCGAGATCAATGTGGTTTTGTCCGATAAGACTACCAGACCCAGTGCAATTATCATAGCCGCAACGCCAGAGCGTCCTATTCCGCCTTTGGAAACCGATAAAGCCAAGGAAAGAGAGGTTACTGCACGAGTACTTGGCGTTGATGCTGATTCAGTTGGTCCAACAGAATACGACGTTGCACAAACTATAGTGTATACAAGAGTTCCAGGGATGAAGCCCCAACCAGTATCGGTTTTGAGATTTGGTTATGATATGGAGGGCAGAGTGCAGACAGATAGCGAAACGGGGCAGCTCAAACGACTTGGCACGGTCGACTATATAATCCCAATACACTTACTTAGAGTTGATCGAGAATATGCTGATGCTAATAATCCGAAACAATACAAAACTCTTGGACCAAGTCGTTTGATGAAAGTTGTTAATGGTTTTATAGATAAGTTACCCGGAAGTGAACAGAGAGACATTGGTTTTGTGACCAGTGCAACCTATCAACCATCGAGAGAAACAGATGCCGTAAGGACTATGCTGGAAATTGAGAGGGAGAGCGGCTCAAGAAATATAGGCGTCATAACTTACGGCACTATTGAACTTGCTGATGTAAAAGGCGAACATCCTACCCAGCCCGCGCTTGGTCAGTTAGCAGGCGAAGCTCATAAAGCTGCCGTCGAGGTAAGTGCTCTACGCGACTTGCTCAATCAAGAATCATCTGGGCAATAAACCATAAGCAGTCGCTGGTTATTATTTCAGGCAGGCGCCAAAGGCGTTACGGCCGTCCGGCTCACCGCTAAGTTTATGCCGGCGGTGCGAAAAATAGGTAGCATCGGCGCCGGTATCAATGTTTTCTACCTCTATATTTTCAGCTAAAATCCCCGCAGCCTTCAACTCATCGAGCACGTAGCCAAACAGATTGATATGTATCCCATCGGGCTCGTTAGTAACGTAGCTGTTCCAGCTTGCATCTAATTTTTTATCGCTTAAGTCTTGATCAACCAATCGGTAGGATTTTTGGCTGATAGACGGCCCAAAATAACAGGATATTTGTTCGGGAGGGTAGCCAAGCGCATTGACTACTTTGGCTGGCAAATGCAATACCGCGCCGCTTGTGCCAACGTGGGCAAGAACCAAAATTTTTTGCCTGGGTACATAGCAAACCAAGGGGATACAATCAGCAGCCCTAAGGGTTAAAAGGGCAGAGAAGCTTTTGGTGATCAGCGCATCGGCCTCCATTTGGAATAACCTTTCAGGGGTCAGGGAGTCAACTTTTACGATGTTGTCTTTGCCGACTGCCGGCATATCATAGACCGTTTTGCCGGGGAATTTGGCCGTAAATTTGGCAAAGTTGGCATCGGCGGTCGGGCCAAAGCTAGCCCGGGTATTACCCAGCGCCTTGCCGCTGTAGCCGACAATTACGCCGCCGCCAATTGTTTTTACAGTTACGGACTCCATACATACATCCTACCACCCTATAAAGTAGGGCGCGGAAACGTACTTGCCGCTTTGGCTGCTCTTTTCCTAACTCGCAAAAATAGTGGATAATAGTAGCAATGGTTGAGAGGCGCAAGAAACTAGCTATTATAGATGGAAAGTCAGTATTCTACCGAGGATACTATGCACTTCCAAATTTAAGCACTAAGGAGGGCGTGCCGACCGGCGGCGTCTATGGTTTTGCCACCATGGCGCTAGAACTTATCAAGCAGCTCAAGCCGGATTATGTTGCCGTAGCTTGGGACAAGCCCAAAACCAACATCCGCTCGCGCCTCAAGCTTTATCCGCAGTACAAAGCCGGCCGCAAACCGGCACCGCCGGATTTTTATACCCAAATCCCAGTCTTGCACGAACTACTAGAAGCCTTCGGCTGGCCCCTGTACGAACTGGATGATTACGAAGCCGACGATATCATGGGTACGCTAGCCGAGCAGGCGCGCAAAAAAGATATCGAAACTATGCTTATCACCTCTGATCTGGACGCTCTGCAGTTAGTCAATGGACACGTGAAGGTCTATGCGCTTAAACGCGGATTTTCTAATATCGAAGAATTCCATACGGAAAGTTTTGAGGCTAAATACGGCCTTAAGCCCGAGCAATTTTTGGACTTAAAAGCCCTAAAAGGCGATAACTCTGACAATATCCCCGGCGTGCCCGGTATCGGCGAAAAAACCGCCACCGAGCTGCTGAAGCAATACGACACGCTGGACGGCGTATATAAAAACCTGCCGGCAATTAAGGAAACTTTGCGCAAAAAACTAGAGGCAGGCAAAAAACTAGCTTACCTCAGTAAAAAACTGGCTACCATCTGGACGGATGCGCCACTGAAACTTAATTTAGCCGAGATGGACGGCACCAAAATCAACACCGAGCGGCTACGCGAGCTGCTGCAAAAGCTGGAATTCCGTACGCTGCTGGCCAACCTGCCGGCCAACATGCAAACCATCATTCCGCAAGAAGACAGAGTGGGCGGCGCCAAACTTAAAACCGGCAAAAATATCCTCATCGATTCCAATCAAAAATTGGCTGAGTTTTCCAAGGGTAATCCTTGGAAAAGGGACATGGTTTTTGTCCACTCGCGCTCGGCAGGCAAGCACGGCCAGGATCCGCAGGTGTTGCTGCTCAGCGCAGATGACAAAACCGTCTACACCTTAGACCTAACCCAACTTTCCCCTGAGGCCGTCAAAAAATCTGTAACCTACAACCTACAACCTACAACCTCTCTAATTGGCTACGACATCAAATCTGATATAAAACTCCTCAAAAATCTGGGCATAGATGCCCAAAATGTTGGGCATGATGTGTTGGTAGGGGCATTCTTGATCAACCCACTAGTCCGCGCACAAAGTCTAACCGATCTGGCCATCGCCAACCTGGGCTACGAGGGCGCTTCGCTGGAAGATGTGCCAACGGATGATTTCATGGCTCGCGCGCCGGAATTTATTGCCGTTATCCAGCAGCTTTATAAAGAAGAAGTCAAAGCGCTGGATAAACTACCCAAGATAGCCAAACTGGCCAAAGACATTGAGTGGCCGCTCATCCCCGTGCTGGCCGATATGGAGATGGCCGGTATAAAACTAGACACTGGCTACCTGAAGAAAATCTCCAAAGAACTTGATGGCGACATCAGCGACCTTGAGCAAAAAATTTATGGCCACGCCGACCACGAGTTCAATATCAGCTCGCCGGCGCAGCTAGCGGACGTGCTTTTCGTTAAGCTCAACCTGCCCAAGGAGGGTATAAAAAAGACCAAAACCGGCTATAGCACCGGCGCTGCGGAGCTGGAAAAACTGCGCGGCCTGCACCCGATTATTGATCTGATAACCCAGTACCGCGAGGCTACCAAACTCAAGAATACCTACGTTGACACACTGCCCGAACAGGTAGATAAAAACTCGCGCTTGCACACAACTTTTAACCTGACTATCGCCCAAACCGGCCGGCTTAGTTCCACCGATCCAAATCTGCAGAATATTCCTGTTCGCACCGAGCTGGGCAAACGCATCCGCACGGCCTTTGTGGCAGAGAAGGGCAATGTGCTAATCAGCGCCGATTACTCCCAGTTTGAGCTGAGATTAGCCGCCGCGCTATCTGGTGATAAGGGCATGCTGGAAGCTTTTAACCGTGATGCCGACATCCATGTGGAAACCGCCGCCCAAATTTATGGTATTCCGGCAGGAAAGGTTACTAAAGCCCAACGTAGCTCAGTCAAAGAAGTTAATTTTGGCATTATGTACGGCCTGGGCCCGCACGCCCTGAGTGTTAGCACCGGAATGAGCTTTGGTGAGGCCAAAAGATTTATAGACAAGTATTTTGAAATCCGCCCCAAGCTCAAACAATATATCGAACTGCAGCGTAAACTGGCGCTAGAACAGGGGTATGTAGAGACTTTGTTGGGCCGCCGCCGGCCGACGCCAGACGTAAAATCATCCAACTTCGTGGTGCGCGAGGCGGCTTATCGCGCGGCTGTGAATATGCCGCTGCAGGGTACGGCAGCCGACATTATGAAACTCGCAATGATTGAAGTCGATCAAAAACTACAATCATTCACCGAAACAAGAAACAAGAAACAAGAAACAAGTCCAGTTCCCAGTTCCCAGTTCCATATTCCTCGCATCCTGTTACAAATTCACGACTCCTTAATACTGGAGTGTCCCGTGAAGGAGGCTAAGGAGATTGGAGAAATGGTAAAGGATGCGATGGAAAACGTTTACACCAAACTACCCGTCAAACTCAAAGCCGACATCTCGCACGGCGCTAACTGGGGAGAGCTTTGAAGTATCTTAAGGTCGGTTCGGAAGAGGAAATGGTGGCGATTTTCTTGAAAGCCGAATTAGACTCACCGCGTTTTAGTAAATTGATTAAGAAAAATTCTAAAAAATTTAATGTCCCTCTATCTGTTATTGAGCATCCAGATTTAAGAGATTCAAACCAAAATCAGCAAAGATCCAAGATACTTACAAGTTACCGTGGCTGGGGAACTAGAACTAAGATGTTTGAAAACTTCCCAAGCAAGCTACGTTGGGAATGGTGGGAGTTAAATAAATCAGATGTTTTAAATCTCTGCTACGTCGATTATTCATACTGGAACGAGCTGAGCAGAGGTAGCCATTTAGTAAAAGACGGGGTTCAGACAGTACGGGACGGTGTTGAAATTTATGGCGTTTCAAACCAGCAATATCTAGATTTGGCACAAAAGATAGACAAAAATGCCAGTTTGCCGCCACTAATTCTTGACCAGGCACGGTCCGAGGGACGATTAGAAATTATTGAAGGCCATGTCCGAGCTACTGCATTCGGTTTGTCCAAACAAAAGAACATTACAGTAAAAGCTCTAATTGGTAAGAACCGGGGCGAACTATGAAAATAACACTTTATGCGGCAGCAAATGATTAGGTTGGCGGGGTGCGTGATTACCGATGAGCGAGGCAGGGTTTTGCTACTGCACCGCAACAACGGTAAGCACACTCACTGGGAAATTCCTGGCGGCAAAATTGACCGTGGCGAATCGGCCGAAGAAGCGGCAATACGCGAAATCAAAGAAGAGCTAGATGTGGATGTGGTTATTGAGCGAAAATTTGGCGAGAAAGAATTTAAGATGGAAGACAGCACGCAGATGCACCATACCTGGTACTTGGCGCAGATAGTCAGCGGCAAGCCCAGAATTGCTGAACCGCAAACATTTGATGATTTACGCTACTTTTACATTGAAGAGTTAACCAAAATCCGCGATCAACTATCACATAGTGCAAAAAATTTCCTTGAAGTCTTTGAGCGCAGGTCAAAATGATAAAAATTACACTATATGTAGCGGTATAATTAAAGTTCAGGAGGAAAGTATGAAAATACCGAGTTTAGAGATGAATAATGGGCGGGAAATTCCGCAGATTGGCTTTGGGTTGTGGCGCAACACGGACGAAAAAGAATGCGTAGAATCAGTAAAGCTGGCGCTAAAAGCCGGCTATCGCCACTTTGACGATGCCCAAGTTTATGAAAACGAGGAATATCTCGGCGAAGCACTAAAAGATAGCGACTTTAAGCGTGAGGAGCTATTTGTCACCACCAAAATTGGCGTCAAAAACTTTGGCTATCATCGCGCATCAAAAAGTTTCAAAGTCTCGCTGGAAAAGCTACGGATGGAGTATGTAGACTTGCTGTTGCTGCACTTTCCGGTGCCGCTACTGCGTGGCAAATCTTGGAAAGCGCTGGAGGAAATCCACGCGGCGGGCCAGGCCAAAGCCATTGGCGTGAGTAATTACACTATCCGCCACTTGGAAGAGTTGTTAAAGGACTGCAAAGTGCGGCCAGCCGTCAACCAGGTAGAGCTAAGCGTGGTTCTGCAACAGCCGGAACTAGTAGATTACTGCAAAGAGCAAGGCATAATCGTAGAGGCTTACACACCTCTGGCAGAAGGCCACTTTTTCGATGACCCAACGCTCAAAGAAATCGCCAAAAAGCATGGCAAATCAGTGCCGCAAATAATGCTGCGCTGGTGCATAGATTACGGCGTGGTGGCGCTGACCAAATCCATCCACGAGGACCGCATCAAGAGTAATATCGACATTTTCGACTTCAAATTAGATGACGCAGACATGAAAAAATTAAAAACACTGGACAAAAACTACCGCACCAACTGGGACCCCACCCACGTAGCATGAAAGAAGAACCGGTAGACATCTTAGACGAGCAGATGAATACGACGGGTAAAACGATGCTGAAATCCGAGGCTCATAAAAAAAGTCTTCGTCATGGCGGCGCACATCTGTGGATCTACAATTCTAAGGGAGAAATTCTACTCCAACTCCGCCACCCCAGTAAAGTTATTCGTCCCAATGTTTGGGATGTTTCTGCAGCCGGGCATATAAGCGCGGGGGATACCCCCGAAGAGACTGCAGTACGTGAAGCCGAAGAAGAGCTTGGCGTAAAGGTAGACCCAGATAAGTTTATTTTTATAGGGATTAACAAGGTAGATGAACCTATGCCGGATGGTTGGACGCACCGGGGCTTCAATTGGTCATACGTGATAGAACTTGATTTGGATTTGAGCAAACTAAAGTTCCAAAAAGGCGAAGTCGCCGATATCCGCTGGGTTCCGCTGGACCAGTTCGAGGCCGAGATTAATGATCCCCAGCGATCTAAAAAATATACTCCTTCTCGCCTAGAGTTTTACCCAGTTATAATAGAAAGCATTCGGAAAGAATTAGGGCGACATCACAGGTGAAAACACTCAAGATTTACGTAGCAGGGAAAATGTCCAAGCACTCCCATTTTGATTCGCATTACTGGCGCGACGATTTTTTGCAGCAGCTGGCAAAACTCACGGGCTTACGGTTTATTAGTTTTGATCCTACCAGCACCACCAAAGACTATACCTTTCCCGAATTGGTTTTTGGCAGCGACGTGCACATGATTTCACAAATTGATGTTCTGGTTGCTTACCTTAGTGATGACTTTAGTGTTGGTGGCTCGCAGGAGATCTTAATCGCCAAATATTATAAAAAGCCGGTTATTGCGCTGGCACCTTTTGGCGGTATATTCCATACCAAGAATAAGGAAGTTACCGGCCAGATCATTGAAGATTTTAAACATCCTTTTGTCTATTCCACCTGCGACGTTGTCTGCGAGACTGTAGGAGAAGTCGCCGAGGCGCTAAAAAACTTGGACAAGATCAAACCCAAAACCCTGAAATTAATTGACGACGCCCACGCCAAATTCAACAAAAAACACCTAAAAACCAAAATGTACCAAGAACATCGTATTGGTTGAATAAACCGATTGGTTAAGCGGCAAGGTCTTGGTAGGGCTTAGATGCAACAATTTTATGAAAGATTGGCTGCAAGCGGTTGACTCGATCGCCGGCTGAACGGGGATGACCGCCATCTGGAATTTTTAATATTGGTAGGGAGCCTTCCTCATTTTGCCGCGCCGTATCCAGCCAAGATTTAGTCTCGGCAATAGCCAATTCTGTCATGATTAGGCCGGCGTGCGTTAAGTTATCTCGTCTATCAATTTGACCTAGCATCGCGATATGCACCAGCCGGGCGCACACTTCGTAGGCTCTATCCTCAGGAATTTTTATAACTATAACTTCGTTAGCAGCCACGCGACCCAATACTCTATCGATAGCCTTTGCTTGAACTTCCAACATATCGGCCGGGTGTTTTTCAATGGTCCCATCGGCCTCAGCCCTAAGTAATATTGCCGATGAAATTATCCCCGCAATATTTTTTCCCTGATTAAAAAAGGCCAAAGCGCTTACTTCTGGATCACCTTCAATATCGTATAAATTCCGTCTGGTAACATTACCATCATGCTGTGATACAGCTCGTCCATCCAACCAGCCGGCCAGCTGGCCTTTGTAGGGCGCCATTAACGAAGCCCAAAGCAGTTCTTTGCGCAACCACTCGCGGGGACTGAACTCGCCTTGGCCAGTAACTTCCACTCGGCTATCAGACATAAGTCACGATATTATAATATAAACACCAGTCCCTTACAAGATGTAGAACAGGCCAAGAGTTTATTAATGGCAGACATAATACTTAGACTGGCAACTTTGGCATCGTTTTATAATTAAAAATTTAGGCTAGCTTAACAAGGCCAGCGTCGGCATCAACAGATACGATCTGGCCATTTTTGAGTACTTTGGTGGCATTGCCAGCGCCCACAATGCAGGGCTTTTTAAGCTCGCGGGCTACAATCGCCGCATGCGACAAAATCCCGCCTTGGTCAGTTACGATCGCGGCAGCTTTTTGTATCAACGGTACGTAATTTGGTGTCGTGACCTCACAAACTAGCACCGCGCCCTCCGGGAAATCTTCATCAACACCGTCCGCCTGGACAATTCTCACCGGGCCCTTGGCTTTACCCGGGCTGCCAACCAGGCCATAAATAAGCGCGTTAGCATCTGTTTTTGGCTCCTCAATTATTATATTTGAATACATTTTTCCCAAGGCCGGGCTATAGTCTATAAACCATGTTCCAAGCGACGAATTGGTAGTTTCAAAATAACCCTCCAGATAATTATGTGTGAAGGTCGCCCTAAGCTTTTTGCTGAGCGTAGTTTGCTTGGTAGCGTCCGGAACATATAGGTAATCAGCCAAGGATTTTAGGTGTTCCAGAGCCTTTTTGTCGGCTGGCGCAACCATCCATTTTTTAAAATCGTACCTAAAGACATGCGGCCGGTTTTTATCATGAAAGCCTTGAGTCAATTGATGATGTCCACCCCAGATTATCTCGCCTTGGATGCCATGTTTATTAACGATAAAAATGGTCGCCCAAGAATAGTCGGGTGGGTGGGGGATAAAATCCGCGCGGTATTTTGCCGGCTTAATGTCTTGCTCTAGGAACCACTTGTAGGCATTCTTTATAGATTTGCCGCGCATACGCAATTTCGGCAAATCATCTTCTTTGGGGATCAAACGCAGGGCACACAACTCATCACCATGTTTCCGCAAATATTTAATGAAACCAGCTGTTTTATCAGCTAAATCCACTGCCTCAAACTGTGTCGGCTTATCAAATGGTAAGCCAATAACATCGTTGAGGATTTTTAATCGCTCACGCTTGTCGTTATCCTCGCGTCTGATCGCTTTGGCGTCTTTGTGTTTGATATCTTCCAACCACTCAGTCAGGGATTTCTGAGTTTTTAGCAGTTCGGCTAATTTCTCGTCCGCCATAAGTTCAATCCTCCTAGAGTTTTTAGCATATCATCTCAACCGAGGGCAGTTACAGGGCGGCTCTGCAGAATATAAAGCTTGCCTTGGGCTATAGTCCACTCCACATCAACAGGGAAGGCAAAGTATTTTTCTAGCCGTTTTACCGCATCACTAACCTCTGTTATTTGCTTATCAGTAAGCATGTTTTTCTTGCCTTTGGTGTGTATTTCTATAACTTGGCCAGTTTTCTTATCAATAATGTAACTGTCCGGCGTTACCTCACCAGATACTAACGGTTCAGCCAATCCGCGGACGACCTCGATTATCATATGATTACGATTCTTGGTAACCGGATGCACGGAAAAGGCGACACCGCTAACTTCACTTGGAATCATAACCTGCACAACGACTGCCACAGCGCCGGTTTGTAAGCCTTTTTGCTTGGCATAAGCCCTGGCTCGCGGAGAATTGGCAGAACCCCAGCATTTTTTAACTGCATCTAATAGATGAGAACGATCTATACTCAAAAAAGTATCCAGCTGCCCGGCCCATGCCGCGCCTTTAGCATCTTCTGCTACAGCGCTTGAACGTACAGTTACCTGTCTGGCGCCCAGACTGTCGAAATCGTCCAAAATTGCTTTTTCCAGCTCGCGGCTCATTTTTTGGGAAGCCTCAGCGGTCACCACAAATCCTGGCGGTACGTCAAACCCACTTTTTATGAGTTGGCTCAACGCTCGTGCTTTCCCGCCGACTAAAGAAATGTCTTCGACTTGCCCCAAGGGAACCATCAATAACTCCTCCATATGGATATCATACCAGCCCCCAAAAGGTTGCAAGCACGGAAATATTATTGTATTATAACCATCGTTAAGAGAGTTTTGTAAGGAATGAACCGCGCCGTTTTTGGCTTTTTAGCTTTTATTATCTTGATCATACTGATCGTGGTCTTGATTTTTGGTGGTGGTAAAAAACCGGCAAATAATTCTGGTCCTTCTCTGATGCCGTTGCCAAACTACTCTACCACTGATGCTACTACCAGCATGACCATAGACGGGCAGGTAAACGGTGACGACATACACCGGGCTATCCGTATTACCGTTAGCCAAAACCAGCGCGAGCTGGATATCATCGGCGGCTACAACGGCAACATTATAAGCAGCCAAACTTTTGGCAACAATCAGGCTGCTTATGCCGTCTTTCTGCGGGTTATCAACAACTATGGCTTTTTGCAAAAGCTCAAGAACACCAAGGCGCCGGCTGATGAGCGCGGCCAATGTCCGCTAGGCAACCGTTATATCTTTGAGTTGGACCAAAACGGCTCTACACTTTCGCGCCTGTGGGCTTCTGATTGCAGTACCACCGATGCCACTTTAGGCGGCAACTCCCAGACTCTACAAGCCCTGTTTGAGGGGCAAATCACCCAGTACCAAACCCTGACCGAGAACGTCAACCTCGGCTCCGACCAGCTGTTATAGTGGAGGCGTGAGCAACACTCAAACAGCGGGCAAAATCCTGCAGGATGACGAAGATTTCCTAGTAGAAGTTATTGATTGGCAGGGACGTCTTGCGGTCAGAAAATCTGTAAAGACAACAACCCGCCCCGAGAGGCTAGAGCGGCTCAAAAACGAAGCTTATGGCCTGAAGTATTTTACAGATTTGGCAGCTAAGCATCCAGAAATAAACGTTTATGTACCAATACTCTACGAAGTTAAACCCGAGTTTATCGTTACCGAATATATAGAACAGCCATCGGTCGGTGATAAACCGCAAAATTTAAATAAACTGGCGCGTTTGCTGGCCCAAATCGACCACATCGAGCCGTACGGCAAGGCCAAAATCCACCCTAGCTTTGATTACATGGATATTCGTAAAAGATTTCCGCTTTGGTATATGCCTACAATAAACTCAAAGCCAAAAAAACTACTTACTGATGCTCAGATTAGCAGAGTCAATAAAATTTTGGATAGATACCAGCCATATTTGACCCCGCGGATTGCCCATGGCGACTTGTCGCCGTATTTTCATGCCTTTATGATGCCAAATAACAAAATCGCTTTTGTTGATTTAGAAGTTTTTACGCCGCGCGGTGCGCGCTATTACGACGTCGCCCGCTGCTACACCCGCCTGTACGAAAAAGCCCCCTCAACAGATGCACCAAAGCAATTTTTATCGGCCTTTATGCAATATGCCGATGAGATACAACACCGGAATGAACAACTTATGGCCATCTTAATCCAGCGAACAGTCGGCATGCAACGTGACGCAGGCATTGATAAAACCAAGGGCAGAGATTACAGAAACCGCGCTGCCGAACTGCTAGACTTAGTCTTGCAAAACAAATTGGAGCTGTTGAAAGCATGATTAAAGCGATTATTTTCGATTGTTTTGGAGTTTTGAGCACTGAAGGCTTTGGGTCATTTCGAGATAAATACTTGGTGAATGATCCAGATAGGCGCCAGCAGGCAAATAAAACCATGGACGAGCTGAATGCCGGGCGGATACCATACGACGAATTTGTTAAAGAACTGGCCAGGTTAGCTAATGTTAGCGAACAAACCGTTGGAGAATACCTAAGCGAGAATAAACCCAACGAGCCCCTCTTTGACTATATACGTCAAAACCTCAAGCCCCATTACAAAATTGGCATGTTATCTAATGCAGGGGACAATTGGCTTGAAGAATTATTCGAACAAAGGGACATTAAGTTGTTTGATGATATCGTACTATCTTACAAATTTGGAATGATTAAGCCTCAGTCAGATATCTATACCCTAGCAGTCAAAAGGCTTGGTGTAGCGTCAAGTGAATCCATATTTATTGATGATCAGGAAAAGCACTGCGAAGGGGCACGTGCAGCCGGCATACGAGCCATTTGGTACAAGGATTTTTCGCAGTTTAGGTTTGAGTTAGAAAAAATTCTAGCCCCCAGCGCGGATAACTAGCCTCTGCTTTAAATCACAGGCTTCAATAAGATTCTGGCGCTCCAGCTGGAGAGTGGCCGCTAGGGCAGAGCCGCGTACACTAACGATCAACGCTCCGCGCTCCAGCTTAACGGTGCACGGTCGCTTGTAACGCCGCATCACATAGTCTTTAACCACTGTTATTTCATCCGGCCGCGCGAAGTTTTTCTTGCTCAAAATATCCTGCAGACTGTCCATTACACACTTCCTACGGGGGCAATGGACAAATGGACTAATGAACGAATGGACAATACATTGAACATTGAACATTGAACATTGAACATTTTGGACTCCATGAGTCCAAGTATAATGGAGGTATGCCGGAGTTACCAGAAGTAGACCCGGCAGTAGACTTTCGAGTCAGCTCGTCGTCAGATGAGATATTTATTCGATGTCAGCGCTTAATTAATTGCCTAGGACTTACAGCCACCGATATTCGTGCTGACGAGCTGAAACTTACATGCAAAGTCGAATAATCTCGAAAGCTCACTGCCGGGTAGAGACAGATGGCTTGATACAATATAGAAACTATGCCCGAACTCCCAGAGGTTGAAACTGTCAAACAAGGTCTGAGCAAATTTTTGCCCAAGCTTGTAATTAAAGATGTCTGGCACGACTGGCCAAAGGGTTTCCCAAACGCGCCAGCAGACGTAGCACGCTTTATGGTGGGTGCATCAATCACAGATGTTAAACGGCGGGCAAAAGTCTTAATTATTGGCCTCTCGAGCGGCTACAGCTTGGTTATCCATCTTAAAATGACCGGCCAGCTGGTTTTTGTCGGCTCCGCCGACAAGCTAAAAGCTAACAGCTCAAAGCTTAAAGCTGAAGAAAAGTTTGGTGGTGGTCACCCTACAAGTTCATTAGTCAATGATTTACCGGATAAAAGTACAAGGGTAGTTATTGATTTCACCAACGGAGCCAAACTTTTCTTCAACGACCAGCGTAAATTTGGCTGGATGCGCCTGCTACCTTCAGTGGAAGTGCCGGAGATTGATTTTATGAAAACCGTCGGTCCCGAACCGCTGGACGATGATTTTACAGCTGGTAAATTCATAGAGTGCATCCGTGGTCGCAAAAACAGCCCTATCAAGGCAGTTTTGCTGGACCAAAAAGTCCTGGCTGGAATCGGTAATATTTACGCCGATGAGTCGCTATTTGCTGCTAAAATCCATCCGTTGACCAAAGCAAGTGCCATCTCTCGCACCAAGCTTGTAGCGTTGCATAATGATTTGCGGTCCATACTACGGACAGCCATAAAAAAAGGCGGCAGTACAGATAGGAATTACGTTAACGCCGAGGGCAAAAAGGGCAGTTACATCCAGTTTGCACAGGTGTTTAGGCGGGAAGAACAGCCGTGCCCACGCTGCGGTACCACCATCCAAAAAATAAGAGTGGCGGGTAGAGGAACGCATATATGTCCCCGATGTCAGAAAATCAGGGACCAGAAGATAAGGGACAAAAAATGATAGTAACTTTAGCGGGCAATAACAGCTATCTGTTGCGACGGCGGCTGGACGAATTAATCGCCGAGTTTGTTAACAAACAAGGCGAGCTGGCACTAGAGCGGATTGATGCGACAGAAACCGACTTGCAGGCCATTTTAGATGCCGTACAAAGCCTGCCATTTTTGTCAAAACGCAAAATGGTCGTGCTGCGCGACCTATCGGCCAATAAGCGTGCAGCGGAGGCCATTGAACAAATAATTAACTCAATTTCGGATACCACTGACGCAGTATTTTACGAGCCCGTAACAGATAAGCGGACGACTTTTTATAAAATCCTGAAACAAAAAACTAAATTCGAAGAGTTCGATGAACTGGCGCCGCGCGAACTGCCAAAATGGCTGGTGAATGAGGCCAAGAAAACCGGTGCGCAACTATCGCTTACTGAAGCCAATTACTTGGTGGAGAGACTTGGTCCGAACCAAACTATGTTGGCCAGCGAGCTGCAAAAATTAATAACTTATATCCCAGAAATTACACGCGAAAATATAGATTTGTTAACTGATCCCACGCCGCAGGGAAGAATTTTTGATCTGCTGGACGCAGCTTTCGGCGGTGATAAAAAACGTGCCCTAAAACTCTATGAAGAGCAACGTGCGCAGCGCGTGGAGCCGCAAGCAATCTTGGCGATGGTGGCCTGGCAACTGCAACTATTGGCTTTGGTAAAACACTCTGGCAACCGCCTGGCGGCGGACGTGGCCAGAGACGCAGGCCTTAATCCCTATCCTGTGACAAAGGCTAAAAACCTGGCCGCAAAAATCACCGAGTCCGAGCTTAATAAGATGGTGGATGAGGCTCTGGATATAGATTGGCGCAGCAAAACCACGTCAATTGACCTGGACGAAGCCCTCAAAACTTACATAACGACCCTTTAAAAGGAAAAACCCGCCGCCAGCTTATGCTGGCGACGGGCGATGGAGTTGTTCCGGATGGTGGCGAGATCCTTGCGGAGCGCGACCAGGTAGTCGTAGAAGGGAATGAGGACATACCCCACTGCGAACCGGATCTTGCTCGGCGGTCTTCTGCGCCGCCGCTTGTGGGGGCAGACCCCCAAGTTCATGCTGCAACCGAAGTGCTCGTCATCGAAGAGATCGAAATGCACGATCGTCCTTTCTGCCGGTGGACAACACCTCTGGGAAAACTCGGGAATCACCCCGAACCCCAGAGAAGTGAACATTGTAACATCTTATGCTTAAAAATGCAATAGGTTTCAGGATAATTACTTATGGGTTTTGCCGGCAGATTTAGCGGGTTTCCCGGCAGTAGATCTTCGCGTGGCTTTGCCAGCATCCGCTTTGGCGGGTGGTCGCGAAGGCTCACTGCCGGGTTTGACACCCGCGGCTTTGGCTTCTCTGGCGATCCTTGATTTATAGCGTGCCGCTTTATTCTTATGGATCACAGCTTTTTTGGCGGCTATATCTATAGCTTTGACCGCTACTAGGGCGGTTTTGGCTATCTGGTCAGCCTTTTTGCCATCAACAGCTTTGGCAAAGGCCTTAAGCGCATTACGCAAGTCGCGTTTGGTGCGTGCATTGCGGGCACCAGCCTTGGCTGTCACCTTCACACGTTTTTTAGCAGATTTAATAATTGGCACGGTCGTTAACTATAACAGATAGGGAACTCTTTTGTCAAAACCTAAAGTTACCTCTTGCAACACGATAACGGTTATGTTACTCTGAGCGGCAGAAGTCACCTCACAAAAACTTCAGCCAAAATAAAAATGCTCAATGGACAAATGCTCTATGTTCAATGAATGGCCGATGAGGCGATGTAGCGATGCATTGCTTATTGTTCATTTGTCGCATTTGTCCATTGCCTCCGAAAGAGGTACCTAATGGACGCTCCGGCCAAACAACAAGTAGTAGAGCGCGTTAAACAGGCCACCAATATTTTGGTGACTATTAGTACTGATCCGTCGGTGGACCAGCTAGCGGCTTGTATTGGTTTAACGCTATTGCTTAACCGCATGGAAAAACACGCCACAGCGGTGTTTTCTGGCCAAGTGCCATCCACGCTGGAGTTTTTGCAACCCGAAAAAACCATCGAGACCAATACCGACTCCTTGCGTGATTTTATAATTAGCCTGGACAAGAACAAGGCCGACAAGTTGCGCTATAAGGTCGAAGACCAAGTAGTGCGCATCTTTATAACACCTTATAAAACGTCATTGAGTGAAAAAGACCTGGTTTTCAGCCAGGGTGACATTAACGTGGAAGTGGTCATGGCGCTGGGGATCAAAAACCGCACGCATATAGATGCTGCCATTACCGCACACGGCCGTATTTTACACGACGCCACCGTAATTAACTTAATTGCTGGACCAGATAACCTGCCGCCGCTGGGCCAAATCAATTGGCAGGAGCCAGGCGCCAGCAGCTTATCGGAAATGCTGGTCAGTATCTCTGAAGCTTTTGGTCCTGGGTTGATAGATAACCAGATAGCTACGGCCTTTTTGACCGGTATCGTGGCTGAGACCCAGCGCTTTAGTAATACCAGGACTTCTCCCAAGACTATGACTATGGCCGCGCAACTAATGGCTGCCGGCGCTAACCAGCAGTTGATCGTCAGCAAACTGGAGCCGCCGCAAATGCCGCCGGCTGCCGGAAAACCGGCGCCAAAGCCCCAACCACCCAAACCGCCCATGCAACCCAAAGACAAAGGCACCCTGAGCGTTTCGCATGATAAAGACAAAGGTGATAGCTCCGAAGTCGAAATCGCACCAGGCGAAATCCATATCGATGAAAAGGGCAACTTAACAACCACCAATCAGCTTGAGGACGAAGTTGAGCAACTACGAAAGCTGCGTCAACAGGAGGCATCGGTGCCTGAATCCGTTCCTTTGCCTTCACCACTGGCTCCGCTGGCAACTGCCGTACCCCCAGAAGCTCCCAAGCCACACGAGCTATTAGACCCCGTAGACCACAAACCGGCTTTTAACTCGCCATTTACTGCCGATACCCAAGCCGAGTGGATCGATCCTTATAACAGCGTGACAATTGACCCGCTGAGCGGCAATAGCGGCTCGGCGCCGGGCTCGCAAACAGATGGTTTTATTGAACCCTCCAAAACAATACAACCCCCGGCTGAGCCGCCAAAAACACCGCTAACGGCGGCTGCTCTAGCAAACCCCGTGGCCGTTGGATCCGCGCCTGGTAACACTATGCCGGCGGTGGATAATGCCCGCAGCGCGGTAGAAAGCGCTATCGCCTCCAGCCCGTTTGACCCCGCTTTCGCGCCGCCTGTCAATTCACTCAATGCTCAAACAATGGGCCCGGAATTGCATGGCTCCAGGAGCGCGAATATTACACCGAGTCTGCAGCTGCCTACTAATGGTGCTCCAGCGCCGGCTGCCGATATCGCCCCGCCAGCGCCGCCAACGGTACCGCCGCCGCTAGTACCAATAAACGGCCAATAACTGGTCTAAACCAAATTTGACATCTTACAATTCACACTTAACATTTATTTAGCATTTGTCATTTCACAGGTGTTAATGCTACTTGAAAGATGTAAAATAAATGCTCAATGATAAATGAAAAGTGCTAAATGCTTAAGATGGACGGATTTTTATTAGTTGATAAGCCAGCTGGCATGACATCTCACGATGTTGTCGCAAAAGTGCGAAGCATTTTGCGACAAGTCCAGAGCTCAGAGCTAAGAGTCCACAGCAAAGACCAAGAACTCTCAGCTCTTGGTTCTCGGCTCTCAGCTCGCGCACCAAAGGTGCGCGTGGGCCATACTGGCACTCTGGATCCGGCGGCCACCGGCCTAATGATTTTAGTTTTAGGCAAATACACCAAGCGGGCGGGAGAATTCAGCAAGCTGGATAAGACTTATGAGGCGGAGATAATTCTTGGAAAAGTTAGTTCAACTGGTGATAGTGAGGGCACGATTAGTAAAACGCAAAATGTAAAAAGCAAAAAGCCAACCGAAAAGGAAATTCAAAAAGTTTTGGGCACATTTTTGGGTGAGATCCAGCAGACGCCGCCAGCTTTCAGCGCCATAAAAGTAGACGGCCAGCGGGCTTATAGGCTGGCGCGGCAGGGGAAAGAAGTGAAACTCCAGCCGCGCAAGGTTACAGTGCACAGGTTACAGGTTACAGAATATGAATATCCGACCCTTAAATGCACAACGGAGGTTAGTAGCGGCACATATATCCGTTCGCTGGCGACTGATATCGGCGCCAAACTCGGCACCGGCGGCTATTTATCCTCCCTCCGCCGCACCCAAGTCGGCAGTTTTCATCTGGAAAATGCCCTCAAAATCGACGACCTAACTCCTTCGAACATCGAAACCCGCCTTCGCCCCGCTTAAAAGCCTGAGCGGAGCAGTCGGTAATCCCGCATATTTTCAGCTCTTTTCGCAATCTGATTGCTAGACTGCTCAAAACCAGGAAAATAAGCGGGACAGGTCAGATTATGGAGCATCAAGATTTTAGTGCTGGGGTTGCAAAAATAGCCAAAGTGTGGTAATATTGGTAATATTAAAGAATTAAAATGACTAAAACCGAATTGCCATATTTTGAACGACAACTTCCTATTCGGCCAGAAGGGCTAGTTAAAAACTACAAAGATGCAGTAAAAGAAAAAGATCGAGTTATTAAAATCGAAGATTTACTAAGGAGAGGCACTTGGCGTGGTGCGCTCGGTCGAGTGTTTCTTGGCTGGGGGAACGCTAATAGATATAACAATGCCATGGCAGGTCCCGACAGAGAAAGGTCTATTGCTAGGTCCCATGTTAATGCGTCTCTGGACCTTTATAAAGAACAAGCGAAAAATGAGGCTCGCGCAAAGGGCAAAAATATTGAATTGCTCGAGGATATGCCCCGTAGAAAACGTAAGTATATTGAATATCAGCATATGCGCAACGAAGTGAGGGATTTATTGGCTCCACTTATGGACGAATATAATAAGGTTGCTGCTGAGAGTGATCCTTCGGATCATGTATATTTCGAGTTCAGTCGTGAAGGTAATAATGAGCTTTCAGAGTTCCATATGTACACCATGCCTTTTACTGATAGCGATGATGGCAGACCCAGTTTTGAGGGCCGGTTTATAGAGAAGTGGCCACAGAACAAACCTCATAATGACCATGGCAGTTTCCATTACGCCAACTTCGTCCTTAGCGGTCTTGATAATTGGGAGCGTGAAGAACATGAATTCCGGGCTGCCGAGCGCGTAGTTGAAGCCCTAAAAGATGGGACTATTCATTTTGACGGTGTAGTTAAGCAATCTGACTTAACCCCCAAAACTAAAGAAGTAAATCAATAAACATTGCTAAATCACCTCTGATTTGCTATAATTGGCCGCAAGAATGATCACCAGTGAGAAGAAGCCCGGCAGTGAGCTTTCGAGATTATTCGACTCATCCATGAGGCTTAGCTCGCTGGTGCACCAATCAATAGCAGTAAATCATACGGTCAAGGATGATGTTTATGTCGAATGATGTAGTTACAGGAGAAGGCGAGCTGACTCGAAAGTCTACTGCCGGGAAGGCCAGGATTATATCCGATCTTCAGGCTCACAAAACCGATACCGGTTCGTCCGCAGTGCAGGTCGGTATTATGACCGAGCGGATTGCCGAGTTGACGGCGCATATGAAGACGCACAAACACGATTTCGCCGCCCGCCGGTCATTGCTGCAACTGGTCGGCAAACGCAAACGGCTGCTCAAATATATCGCCGCCCAGAGCGGGGATGAGTACCTGGCTTTGATTAAAAAGCTCGGTATTAGACGCTAGCACCTTAATTTTACATTTGTCATTTCACACTTATCATTTATTTATCAGGTGTCATTTCATCAATGATGAATGGTAAATGTCTAAATAAATGTGAAATGTAATCTGTAAAATGTTAAATAATCGTGGGTGATAGAGCACAGCTTTTCGCGAAAAAAGCGAATGGTTGGACCTTGTCACCCAAAGAAAGGCAAACAACAGATATGGCAGAGACCAGTAGGCATAACAGTAACTTTTTTCGTATACGAGCGATTCGCTTGGGCGATGCATTGCAATTACCAGGCGAACAAGGTGTATCCAATGGATACATTGCGGAGCGGTGTGATTGCAATGCGCGTCCAAAGAATTGCGTAGTAGAAAAGGAGTTGCTGGTATGACTACTATCAATCCGTTTGGCAAAAAAATAATTAAAGTCAGTACTGACTTTTGTGGCCAGGAGCTCAGCTTGGAAGTAGGGCGTGTAGGCTTTAGGACCAGCGCTTCGGTGGTTGCCCGTTATGGCGATACGGTGGTGCTAGGCACAGCCATGGTGAGCCCGGAAACTGTTCAGGGGCTGGATTATTTCCCGCTGAGCATTGATTACGAAGAAAAATTTTATGCCGCCGGTAAGATTAGCGGCAGCCGGTTTATTAAGCGCGAGGGCCGCCCATCTGATGAAGCGATACTGATTGGCCGTTTGATTGACCGCCCGATACGGCCTCTATGGCCCAAGGGCTATAGGCACGAAGTACAGGGTGTGGCCACTGTTTTGAGCTTGGACCCGGCATTTAGGCCTGATTCCATAGCAATGATCGTTATGTCCGCCGCCTTTATGCTAACCGGCGTACCATTTGAGGGCCCGGTAGCTGGTATACGGGTTGGTTTGGTGAATGGCAAACCCAAGGCTTTTGCCAGCGTAGAAGAATTGGAGCAAGGCGAACTAGACCTGGTGGTAGCCGGCACCAAAGACGGCGTGATGATGGTAGAAGCTGGCGCTCGCGGGGTCAGCGAGGACGCCGTAGTTGAAGCTATGGAATACGCCCATAAGGCTATTCAGCCAGCAATTGAACTGCAGAATGAGCTGGTAAAAAAGGTGGGAATAACACCTCAGGAATATAAGCTTATATTGCCCGACGAAGATATCCAGAAGCAGGTCAATAAGTGGGTAGAAGGCAAAATGGGCAAAGCCCTGCGTGCCCCGTATCCCGAGCGTAATGATTTAGTCTCCGACCTGCGCCACAAAATGCACGAGCATTTCCGTAGCCAGCTTGGAGAAGAATATGACAAAGAAGTTAAGGCGGAATGGGATGAGGCCTTTGACATGGCCATCCACAAGGACGTGCGGGATGGCATCTTAGATGAAAATATCCGGCCCGATGGCCGCAAATTAACGGAGATACGGCCGCTAAGTAGCGAGGTAGCCTTGCTGCCAAGGGCCCATGGTTCCAGCCTGTTTACCCGTGGTGTTACCCAGGCATTAAATATTGTTACGCTAGCGCCGCTTTCTTATGCACAAATGGTAGACACCATGGAACGTGAAGGTGAACGCCGCTACATGCACCACTACAATGCTCCGGGTTACACCGTTGGCGAGGTGCGCCGTCTGGGAGCCCCAGGCCGGCGTGAAATTGGCCACGGTTATCTGGCAGAAAAGGCGCTGAGTACCGTTTTACCGACCGAAGCCGATTTTCCTTACACCATCCGCTCGGTTACTGAAATTATGAGCCAAAACGGCAGCACCTCGATGGCGGCAACTTGCTCCTCGTGCATGGCGTTAATGGACGCCGGTGTACCGCTAAGCGCGCCGGTCAGCGGCATTGCTATGGGCTTGATGACCGACGGCACAAAAAATGTTATTTTGAGCGACATTGCCGATGCTGAAGATTTTGCCGGCGATATGGACTTTAAAGTAGCCGGTACTGCCAAAGGTGTTACAGCCCTGCAGATGGATATGAAAGTCCACGGATTGTCAGTAGCAGTACTTAAAAAAGCCTTAGAGCAGAGCAGGACCGGCCGGGCGGAGATCCTGCAGCACATGCTGTCGGTAATTCCTGAACCTAGAGCCGAGATGAGCCCGTACGCACCACGCGTTGAGGCCATTCAAATTAACCCAGAAAAGATCCGCGAGGTTATTGGCAAGGGCGGCGAAACTATCAATAAAATAATTGCTGAAACCGGCGCTGAAATTGATATTAAAGACGACGGCACGGTGATGGTCGCCAGCCCTGATAAAACCAGCATTGATGCCGCCATCAAATATATCCGCACGCTGACAGCCGAACCGGAAGTTGGTAAAATATATGAGAACTGCCGGGTCGTAAGCGTTTTAGACTTTGGCGCCTTTGTGGAAATTATGCCGGGCAAAGAGGGCCTGGTGCACGTCAGCGAGATGAAAGAAGAGCGGGTGGAAAAACCAAGCGATGTGGTCAAAGAGGGCGATCAAGTAACCGTTAAGCTGATAGCGATTGATGACCGTGGGCGTCTGCAGCTATCCATGAAAGCCGCACAGCGGGAGCTTGATAAGAAATAAAATGGCAAGACAAGATGCCAACCAAGTGAATATGCCGGCGTATCTGCAGTATTGGTGGGCCGGGCTGATTACGGTGATCATATTTCTGGTTATATCTTACGGTTTTGTGTCCTGGGCCATTAATTCGGGTAGTTTATGGCAGTATGTCTTGGCTATAGTGTTCTTTGTCTGGGCTGTCAAAGTATTCGTTCGGGCGGTGCGCCGGATTTTTAATCGTTAATGTTTTAAAAGTATGACTAAACAATCAACTAACGCAGAGCTTCTTGAGAAGATTAAGGCCGATATTTTGGTCCAGAAAATCTGTCCAGAACTAGCCGCGGGCGCTACTCAGCTGGTATTTGCTGACGGCAATCCGAACGCGGAGGTGGTTTTTATCGGTGAAGCCCCTGGTAAAAGCGAAGACGAACAAGGTTTGCCATTCGTTGGGGCGGCCGGTAAGTTTTTGGACGAACTGTTAGCCGGGATCGGCATGAAGCGCCCCGATGTTTACATTACCAATATCGTAAAATACCGTCCGCCCGAGAACCGCGACCCTTACCCAGATGAAAAAGTTGCCTTTTTGCCGTTTTTACGCCGCCAACTCGAGGTTATTAAGCCTAAATTGGTGGTGACGCTTGGCCGCCACAGTATGGACGCCTTCTTGCCGAGCCTGCAGATCAGCCAAGTCCACGGCCAACCCAAAAGGTACAAGGGGCAAGTTTACCTACCACTGTTTCACCCTGCCGCCGCTCTTTACAATGGCGGTCTAAGGCAAACAATGGTAGACGATTTTTCACGGATCCCGCGCATTTTAACGCAAATTACCCGCGTGCCATCCGCCAAGGCGGAGGTGCGAAGTTCTGCTTCCCAAAGTTCTAAAAAAGCCAACAAATTGCTGTAAATAGTGGAAGCTCCAATTATTAATGAAACCAAAGTTTTAATAACTAAATCTAAAAAGGAGAAAAATATTTAAAATGAATCCAAAAAACAACAATCAATCAAGGCGTCCGCGCTCACAGCAGACGAATAATTCCCGTAGGCGGAACCCCCAAAAAGATGGAGCAATCCGTAATGTCAGCAGGGGGGCGGCTATACGCGCCCAAAAAATGGCAGTCCAAGACGCCAACCGCGTAGCTAGCCAGTACTTGGACGCGGCTACTAAGCAAACTGACCAGCCCCGCCTGCCAGCCGGCAGGCCGGGGCGTGCCAATGTAGTGGATGACAGCCCGCGGCTTAGAATTACTGGCCTGGGTGGTATGGATGGCGGCGGCTCTAAAAACATGATAGTCATTGAATATAAAAACGATGCGATTGTCATCGACTGTGGCAATGATCTGGGCGTGGATTTGCCGGGCATTAATTATGGCATCGCCGACACTACTTATCTGGATCAAATCAAAAATAAAATTCGGGCTTTCGTAATTACCCATGGCCACTTGGATCATATTGGCGGGCTACCACATATTTTGCCCAAGTACAACGTGCCAGTTTACGGTAGCCGCTTTACTATTGGCCGGGTGGAAGAAATTTTCGAAAATTTTGGGCTGCCAATGCCGGATGGCTTTGAGCTGAAAACAGTCATAATGAACGAAACTACGCACGAGCGTCTAAAAATCGGTGAATTTTTTGTGGAGTTAGTTAGGGTAACACACTCTATACCAGGTAGTACGGCAATAGTAATAGATACACCGCTGGGCAGAATCATAAATAGCGGCGATTTTCGCTTTGATTCCAATCCGTTAGACCACGAAAAGACTGACATGAACCGCTTTCAGGAACTAGCGCGCGATGGCGTATTAGTTCTGATGAGCGAATCCACTACTACCGAGCGCCCGGGCCGGACGCCGTCTGAATCTACTATCGAGCAAAGTTTCATAGATATCATGAGCAATGCCGAGGGCCGTATCTTTGTCGGCCTGTTTTCCACCAACATGAACCGCGTGCAGATGATTATCAATGCTGCCGTTCACCATGGCAAAAAAGTAGCTATGGATGGCCGCAGCATGATCAGTACGTTGGAGATGGCGGTCAGGAACGGCTTCATGAAAATTCCCAAAGGTACATTTGTACCGATATCCAGTGTGGCTAATATGAAGGATGACCAAGTGGTGGTGGTCTGCACTGGTTCGCAGGGCGAGTCCAATTCGGCATTGGTGCGTATGGCCATGGGCGATCACAAGCACATCCAGCTGAAAGAGCAGGACACCGTGATTTTGTCCAGTACGCCTATTCCATACAGTGGTAACGACGCTTTGATTCGTGCCATGACGGACGACATGTTACGCAAAGGCGTGCATGTTTACCGTCACGAAACGCATGACGTAGATAATGTCGGCCCGCTGCATGTCTCTGGCCACGGTAGCCAGGAAGAATACCGCGAGATGATCGAAATGCTAAAACCCAAGTTTTTCATTCCGGTTTATGGCGACTATACTGCTAAAAAATACCATATTGATTTGGCTATCCAGGCGGGTGTTCCGCGGGCTAACACGATCAATGCCGAGAACGGCGAAGTCATTAGCGTCAGCGGCTCTAAGATGGAAAAGGATGGCGAAGTACCGCACGGCACGATTCTAGTGGACCAAACCGGCGCCATCGTCAGCACCGTAGTGGTTAAAGACCGCGTACTGCTGGCCGAAGAGGGCTTGGTGGCAGTCGTTCTGACTGTCGATAAAAAAACCGGCTCGCTGCTCACCAGCCCGGACATCATCAGCCGCGGCTTCATCTACATGAAAGATAACGAGGAGTTGATGAATGCCTTTAGGACAGAACTACGCCGTGCGGTGGTGCAGCGCTTCAAGCGGGTAGATTTGGACCGATTTAAAGCCGAGCTGCGTGATTACGTCACGCACTTTTTGTACGAGCAGACGCAGCGCAGCCCGATTGTCATTCCGGTGGTCAATGTCATTGGCGGCCGGGTAGAGAAGGGCAATAACGACCTGCATAAAACTGGTGCTAACGGCCAACCGGTGGCTAAAACACCAGAGGAAATTGCTCTTGAGCAGCAGCGACGCTTCGCGCAGATGAGGCAACGTCTGCTGAACCAAGACGCCCGCGTCGACTAGGTTGAGGTCCGTCCTTGGAAAAGGATAGATAAAACTTTGTGGTTTTAATTTCTTAACTGTACCTTTTCCAAGGACGGACCTCTTCACGCCTCAGCCGATTGACAACTGAGGCGTGAATGTGTTATAATTACAACATTGTGCACGTTCTATTAATTTTCTTATAAACCTTATAGCTTAAGGTATAATCAATCTGTAATGGCTAAAAAACGCAAACCTGGCCGACCCCCTAAAAAACATAGTGAGCTGGCAAAACCTTCGGCCAATTTTTGGCGCGGCGCTGGTGCCGTAGTGACTATAGTAGCTGGCGTCGTTTTAGCTTTTGGGGCGATTATTTCGGCGCCGCTGCCACACGATCTCTGGAATGGCGTGTGGTGGGCCTTTGGAGCAGCAACACTTATGGTGCCTTTGGCGCTAGTTTATCTGGGCGCCTTGAAATTTTTGAGCGAAGACCAACAGATACCGCTGGCCAAACTGGCCGGCACCATCTGCCTGCTGGTATTTTCAGCCAGCTGGTTGCAGAGCGCTTTTCTGCAAACTGATGCCGCCACTGGTAACTCAATTGGTGGTCACGGCGGCCACGTCGGCCAAGCGGTTGGCAATCTACTGGTAGGGGCGATGGGATGGTTTTTGGCCTCTTTAGTGTTCATTATTTTAACGTTATTTGCGATTTTCTTTACCTTTGGTATCGAACCGCGGGTGTTGCTAAAACTGGGTAAATTATTTAGACGCGAAAAGCCCGAAGGCGGTGAAGAAGATCTTGCCGCCCTGAAAAGTAAGATGAATCCAGGTTTTCAGCTACACGAAGGCGTGCCGGTAGAGCACAGTACGCTAGCACGGGTTTCCTCGCTTCGTAACACTGCTCAAAGACTCGCGCCGGAAGCTGACCATGCAGCTCTGACTGCCGCCAGCGACCCCGATTGGCAATTTCCGTCGCTAGACTTGCTGAGCCAAAAGCAAGATAAGGCCGACCCCGGCAATGTGCAGGAGAACGCTGAAACTATCAAAGAGACTTTTGCCAATTTCAACATCGACGTGGATGTGGAAGGCGCCAGTGTTGGCCCACGGGTTACACAATATACCATAAAGCCGCCAACAGGGGTAAAACTGACTAAACTAACGCAGCTGGAAGACAACCTCAAGTTAGACTTGGCTGCCCACAGTATCCGCATGGAGGCACCGATCCCCGGCAAACGCGCTGTGGGTGTGGAGGTGCCTAATGTTAAAGCATCAACCGTTACCATTCGTAGCCTGCTTTCCAGTCCGGAGTGGAGCGAGTCTCCAAGCAATTTAAGTTTTGCCGTGGGCAAAGACATAGTAGGTAACCCGGTAGTGGCAAATCTGGATACCATGCCTCATCTGCTGATTGCGGGGCAGACCGGTTCCGGCAAATCAGTCATGATTAATACCTTACTGACCAGCTTGCTATACCGCAATAGCCCGTCGGATATGAAGCTGATTTTGGTGGATCCTAAGCAGGTGGAAATGACCCTTTATAGAGATATTCCGCACCTGTTGGCGCCGGTTATAAATGAACCCGAAAGATGTATCAGTGCTTTTAAATGGGCGATCGCCGAAATGGAGCGGCGCCTGAGAACTTTTGCTGAAGTGGGTACGCGCAACATCCACGAATACAACTCGGTGAAAAGAGAAGAAGGTATGCCTTACATAATCATTGTAGTGGATGAGCTGGCCGACCTGATGATGATGGCTGCCCGCGACGTGGAAGCCTTGGTGGTGCGCCTGGCAGCCAAGGCCCGGGCCGCTGGTATCCATCTGGTAATCGCCACCCAGCGCCCAAGCGTAGATGTTATAACTGGCCTGATTAAGGCCAATGTGCCAGCCCGGATCGCTTTTACCACCGTGCAGCAGGTTGACAGCCGTACTATCATTGACCAAGCCGGCGCTGAAAAACTGCTGGGCACCGGCGACATGCTATTCTCTATCCCCGAATACGCTAAGCCCAAACGCTTGCAAGGCGCATTTATCAGTAATGCCGAGACCACTAAAGTTTGCGACTTTTTGCGTGCCCAACGCCCGCCGAGCTATAACGAAGAAGTAGTCAGCCAGCCGGTGCAGTTAACCGGCCGGGGCAGTATAGTGTCACAGATCGAAGGCGGCGCCGATGACGACATGTGGAAAGACGCCGTATCGGTGGTGGTCGCCAACCGTAAGGCCAGCACGTCTTTGCTGCAGCGCAAACTGCGCATCGGCTATGGCCGCGCCTCCCGCCTGATGGACATGATGGAAGAGCAGGGCATAATCGGCCCGGCCGACGGCGCCAAGCCACGCGACGTGTTGGTCCATAGCGTGGATGAAGTCTTTGGCAGGGAAGAAGAAGAGCCCGCAGAACAGGCTAGACACGATGACGATATCTACGACGACATGCCGGACGAGTAGCCCTTAGGCGCAAGGAAAGACGCGGTGAGAAACCGCGTAGTTTTTCTCATACGCTAATAGCGGTAGAACTCGGGCTTAAATGGTCCGTCAGCCGAGACGTCGAGATATTTAGCTTGTGCAGGTGTAAGTTTGGTTATTTTGCCGCCCAACGCTTCTACGTGGAGTTTGGCAATTTTTTCATCTAGATGTTTAGGTAGCTGATGCACTCCCAAATCGTAATTTTTGGTAAATAACTCTATCTGGGCTAGCACCTGATTGCTAAAAGAATTGCTCATCACGAATGATGGATGGCCGGTGGCATTACCCAGATTTACTAGCCGGCCTTCGGCCAGCAGTATTATGCGGTGCCCGTCTGGGAAGCTATATAGATCTACCTGCGGTTTGATTTCTTGCTTTTTAATCCCAGGCAGGCAGTTTAACTCAGCGACCTGAATTTCGGTATCAAAATGGCCGATATTGCAGACAATGGCTGTATCTTTCATCAACTTCATGTGATCTATCGTAATGACATCATTGCAACCGGTGGCCGTTACAAATATGTCGGCTTCTTTTACCGCTTGTTCCATAGTTACGACCTCGTAACCTTCCATCAAGGCCTGCAAAGCGCAAATCGGGTCAATTTCTGTGATAAGCACACGGCAACCGTAAGAGGCCAGCGATTGGGCGCTGCCTTTACCCACGTCGCCGTAACCGGCGACTACGGCGACTTTTCCAGCCAGCATTACGTCAGTGGCACGCTTTATGCCGTCTACTAGTGACTCCCGGCAACCATACTTATTATCGAACTTACTTTTGGTGACAGAGTCGTTAACATTTATTGCCGGGACTTTAAGCTTGCCGACCTTCAACATCTGGTAGAGCTGGTGAACTCCAGTGGTAGTTTCTTCTGAGATGCCCTTAATTCCCGCCAGTAGTTTTGGATATTTGTCGTGCACCCACTTAGTTAAATCACCACCATCATCCAGTATCATGTTGGGGCCTTTTCCGCCCGCGAATTTTAGGGTTTGGTCAACGCACCACCAGTATTCTTTCTCCGTTTCACCCTTCCAGGCAAACACCGGTACGCCGGTTGCAGCAATGGCCGCCGCCGCGTGGTCTTGGGTGCTAAAAATATTGCACGATGCCCAGCGAACTTCGGCTTCCAATTCTTTCAAAGTTTCAATTAAAACAGCCGTTTGGATAGTCATATGCAAGCACCCGGCAATCCGAGCGCCTTTGAGGGGCTTTTTGGCTGCGTACTCCGCGCGGATACTCATTAAACCTGGCATCTCTTTTTCTGCCAGAATAATTTCCGTGCGGCCCCACTTGGCCAGGCTTATGTCCTTAACTTTATAATCAGTTTTTGGCATGACAACTCCTTTATAGCTTATTTAGGTAACAGCTCTTTAAATTCTCGCTGGTAGCGTGAGGCTGCCTCATTCAAGTTAAACACATGATTTTGAGTACCGGGCTGTTCTATCGCATAAGCTGCACAAATGGCACCTAGCCTTGCCGATATTTTTAAATCCCAGCCGCGGACGTAACCATGCAAAAAACCGGCTCTATAAGCGTCCCCGGCACCCGTAGGGTCAACTATCTTCTTGGGTTTACCAATACCAATGTGAATAGGTTTTGGCACGTTTTTACCTTCTACGACTGAACCTTGGCTGCCCAAGGTCGTTATTACTATTGGTACGAGTGATTTTACTTCAGTTTCGGTCCTTCCGGTCTTTTGGCAAATAACGGACAGCTCGTAGTCGTTTACAATAAGCACCTCGGCCACGCTTACCCCAGCTCGAATATCCTCACCACTAATATTAGTAACTTGCTGGCTAACATCATAAAAAAGCCGCAGTCCAAACTCTTTACACTGGGCAACCTGGTGATTCATTGCCTTAGGATCATGCGGCGCAATTACCATAAAGGCATCTTTATTTTTCCAAGGCGCAAAGCTGAGTTTGGCGCTATCAAACATGGCGCCGGGGTAAAAACCGCCAATCTGGCGGTTGCCGCCATCAGTGAATACGTTAAAACTGGCAGTGGGCAGTTGGCTTTTATGTACGTGCTTGGTGTTTATGCCTAATTTGTCCAGATCTTGCATATATTCATCGGCCTCTCGTCCAACTGAGCCTAGGAGCACAGGCTGATTGCCAAGTAGTGCCATAGTGTAAGCAATGTTAGCGCCAATGCCGCCACGACTATCAGCCAAATTATCTAAGAATATAGAAATGGATAATGAATGAATCTTCTCAAACTTAATCAAATCCGTAAAATGCCCACCAAAATTCATAATGCGGTCAATGGCAATTGAGCCCGAGATGACAACTAACGGCAAATTTTGCACTGAGGTAATCTTAGCAGGGGCTTAAGGCCGTAAGCAAGTAATGGCTGATGGATATGATGGAAGAAAGCGGGATAAATTGCGAAATTATTACAAAAAGCTTGCGTTAATCCAGCAAGCTTTTTATTATAAGGCTAGAGGGTTAACAAAAATGGCAGGAATGAAACCATGCATCCGGGATTAAATGCCATCCCTGACTGTGTTTCGGGCAACCAAAGCCTATCCGCGCCTTTAAGCGCGGATTTTTGTTTTAAGGAGGGCTGGCGTGCCTGACCTAAGAGAAATGGCTCAAGCTGACAAGATAACTGGACTCCCCTATCATATATATTATGGCCCTGAGCATCTTGGTCTAGCTTCTGACATTCATCATGGTAATCAGGGTAATATTCTGGTAAGGTCTGTATTCCCAAAAATCGTAGCTGATGCGTATCGAGCATCCCGGGTACATAGGGTGCCGATAGAATTTCATAGCGGCGGCTCCCCAATCGGCTTCCATAAAAAATACGCTAGTACTGATTTAGCCCTAGGCATTAGCGGCCCAAATGAAAAAATATCTCTAGCCATTTCAGGCGTTGTGCCTCGCTGGGCTTATGATATGAGAAGCGGCGAAGGACTTCTAAAGTATTTAAGTGATGAAGAGCACGAGTTTCTAACCAGCCCAGAAAGAACATTCGTCGAAGGAACTCACTCCAGACCCAGTAAAAGAGAGAGGCATCGCTTAGCTATAGGCCATTACTATGCCTACCAGGCTCTGCAGCAGTTGATGACACAAGACGAAGCAGCTAATAATATAGAGAAGATTCTTCTGAGCAGTGACGAAACAGTAATTCGCGCGCTAGGTAGTTTAATGTATGAACAATCGTTGGATATTTTAGATGATCTGCTACAGCCTACCATGACAATTTATGCAGAAGCTAAGAAACAAGGTATGGTACCTGCGTGGTCAAGAGAGCCCCATCTTGCTATGCGCGAGTATTTGCCAGCAGCCAGATTTGGCGAATATCTTCAGGCGGGCGGCGTAGCAGACGAATCAGAAAGTTTGGCAGCCTAAATGATAGCTTTACAAACAGGGGTGAGAGTGCTACCATTACAAGCGTAAACAACTAACTTCAGGTTGGGGCGACTCATATAGGCACCCAGCCCGAGACCAAAGGAAGGAGTGCGAGTTTTGAATCAGTACGAGATTGCGGTGCTTTATCACCCGGATCTAGAAATTGATTTGGCTAAGGCCGAGGACCGCGTTAAAAAAATCATCGCCGACAATGGCGGCGAAATCACCAAAACCGACAATTGGGGTAAGCGCAAGCTGGCTTATCCTATCAACAAACAGGAGCACGCCGTATATGTTTTTTACGACGTATTAATGCCTGCCGAGAACGTCCAAAAAGCCGAACAGACCCTCAACATAACGGATGAGATCATTCGCTTTTTGATAACCAAACCGGATCTGAAGGCCAAAGCCAAGGCAGAGGCGCTAAAGGCTGAAAAAGCCAAAAAAGCGGCCGAGAGCGACGACGAGGACGAAGAATCCACTGATGATAAAGAGGAAGAGTAGTAAAATTAGGTTAATAAGGAGATTTTGAGATGGCAAGAAGTTTTAATCAAGCAACATTGATGGGTAACCTAACCCGCGATCCAGAGCTGCGCACTACGCCCAACGGCCAGAGCGTTTGCAATTTTGGGCTGGCGCTAAACCGCAGTTACAAGAGTGCCGACGGCGAGTGGGTAGAAGCCACAGATTTTGTCGACATCGTAGCTTGGGGGCCGCTGGGCGAACGGGTCGCGCAGTATCTAAGCAAGGGCCGTCCGGCACTAGTCAGCGGTAGGTTGCAGAGCCGCAGCTGGGAACAAGACGGCCAAAAACGCAACAAACTGGAAGTTGTGGCCCAAGACGTGACGTTTCTGGGCAGCCCGGGCGGAGCACCGTCCGGTGCAGTGCCAAAAGACGATGACCAGACCGCTGACGAACCAGCAGCCGCACCCGCCAAAAAAGCCGCCGGCAAGAAAAAAGATGAAGATGTAGTTATTGAGGATATCGGCGACGAGCCTATCAACCTCGACGATATTCCTTTTTAGGGAGTAGTGGGTAGAGAGTAGAGAATAGTAAGTCCATGCAAGAATTTTTAACAAGAGAGTCTGCAAAATGGGTAGAGCTGCCTTTGAATCCAGTTGACCGTCACAGACGCGTTCTAGAGTATCTTGGGGATCGAAGCTTTACAGGCGCACGAGTGATTCTTAACCCGACTGAACGACCGGATGTGAAAGAACTGGCTGACAAGGATCCTATGACTGTAATAGTTCATACTTTTAACCCAATCTACGGTAGATGGACATTGCGAAAGGTCGCAAAGACTTTAGAGGCAGTTGACCGAATGGTCAGTGACGAAATTATAGAAGGAGGTATTGAGAACTAATGGCAAAGATATTTAAACACCGGACGGACGTAGCCTATTTTGACTACAAGGATTTTAAGACCTTGCAGCGCTACGTTAACCAGTACGGTCAGATAGAACAACGTAAAAAAACCGGTCTGACCGAGTCTAAGCAGCGTCAGCTGGCCCGGGCCATCAAGCGAGCCCGCCACATCGCTTTGCTACCATTTGTATCCAACGGCTAATAAAACTTTCGAGGCGGCGCACTGTGGCGTCAAAGCCTGCGCGCCTCACTCGAAGTATTGGCAAAATACATCTCTTTCCAGTGCTCGGCTCTTCCTTACATTGCATTCACCTAGAAAGTTTTAGAAAATGAACAAGGATTTATATGGCTTTATCAATTACTAATCTTAAAAAAGGGACGATTTTTGCGCTGGACGACGTGCCATACCGGGTGCTGGAGTATAGCCATAAAGTTATGGGCCGCGGTGGTTCAACCGTAAATGTTAAGATCAAAAGCCTGATAGATGGTAGAGTGCTGGCCAAAACTTTTCATGGTAGTGACCAAGTTGATGGCGCCGATGTGGCCAACCGGCCGATGCAATACCTGTATGCCGACGGAACAAAATTTTATTTCATGGATCCGGTGAGCTTTGACCAATTTGAATTGCCTGCCGGGCTATTGGAAGACAAAGCCGGCTTCATGCGCGAGGGCGACGAAATTACCGCCCAGTTTTTTGATGGCCGCATTATTAATATCGAACTGCCCAAAAACCTGTCGCTAAAAGTTACTTATACCGAAAATGCTGTGAAAGGCGACACATCCAGCGCCATCACCAAAGACGCAACACTCGAGACCGGCATGACCATCAAAGTACCGGCTTTTATTAACCAAGGCGACGTTATCAGCGTGGATACGCTGACGGGGACTTACCGTGAACGAAAAAAAGACCAATGATTACTACCTATGACAACTTACCTCTGGTACGACAAGAAGCAGAAGAACCGCCAATCTTTTTAAAAACCGGATCTTTTGATCTTTTTCATGAAGGGCACATAGATATACTGAAGTTCTTGAAATCCCTGGGCGGCATTTCGGTTGTCGGTGTCTCGCCGGATAGTCGAGTTAGGCAGAGAAAGGGACCCGGCAGACCAGTCAAAAATGAAAATGCTGGAGTTCAGGACGTCGAAGATAGCGGTTTAGTTAATTACGTGTTTGTTATGCCTGAGGGAGTACTTGGCGTACCCAAATCTATCAATAGATTAAGGCCTGATGCATTCGTTGAACACCGGTCAGATTCTATAGGAGTGGGAATCACAAAAGCCTTATTGGGATTAATAAGAGTTAAATACGTAGTTTGCGACGACCCAAGAATTTGCTCCACGACAGAGATTATTGAAAGTAAAACAAGATTAGCCGTCGAAACATCTGTCCTTACTAAACAGGGCGATATCATTGGCGAAAGGGTAAAGTAAATGGCCGGGCGGAATGAGCATTTGGTCGTGATAATGCTTGAGCCAATGCCGATGGGTGAGGAATTCGAAATCTGGCCGCCACATATCACTTTGGTGCCGTGGTTCCCGTGCGATGATGGCCAGCGTCTGGATGAAACTTTAGTCAAGGTCGCCAGCCGGCACAAAAACTTTGTAGTAGAAGCAGGCAAGGTGGAAACATGGGGAGGAAAAAAGAAATATGAGGCCCAAAAAATAAATGACGGCGGCGAACTAGGCCGGCTGCACTGGGATATCTTTCATAGCCTGGAGAAAAACGGCTTCCCGCTGCACCAAAAAGATTTTTTGGGCGAACGCTATACGCCGCACATCGCCTTGCGCAACCGCCTGCAAAAAGGCCAGGCGCTGGAACGCGGCCGGGAAATAGCAATAGCGAAATTTACGTTGGTCAAACAGCTAAGGTTGAAAGACTCTGGACGGATGATAAAATCACCAGTGAAAGACTATGAACTCAGCTGAAAACCCGCGCTATGTTAGCCGTGCCGCACTTAAGCTGGCTGGTGCTTCTGCCAATTTTGGATTAGATTTCACGGATAAAACAGTGCTGGATGTGGGCAGCAGCACCGGTGGTTTCACCGATTTTGCCTTAAAAAATGGCGCCCAAAAAGTCATTGCCGTGGATGTCGGCACTGATCAGATGCATTCCAGCCTGCGCCATGATCCGCGGGTTGAACTGCATGAAAAAACCGACATCAGGGACTTTAAACTGGACGCTAAACCAGACCTCATCTTAATAGACGTGAGTTTTATTTCGCTGCATGAAGTTCTGCCGGCGGTGGTCAGATTATCATCAAAAAATACCCAAATCGTGGCTATGTGCAAACCACAATTTGAAGCCAGTGCTAAAGATTTGAACAGGGGAGTGATAAAAAATGACACGCTGCGGCGAAGAATTCTAAAGGATTTTGAGGCTTGGGCAAAAGATCTGTTCATAATTGAAGCCAAAACTGACAGTGAAATAGCTGGCAGTAGGGGTAATGTAGAGCGTTTTTATTTGCTCAAGATCAAAGCCCCGAGGCCTAAACATTAAATCTGAACTCAACAACGAAATATGAGGAACCCCACGCGGGTTCCTCACCTGAGCCGGGCACGAAATAAATTCGACGTTCGGGCTGCTCTTCCTGTAGCTAGACATTAAATCTGAACTCAACTACGTCGTCGGGTCGCATAACGTAGGTTTTGCCCTCGGTGCGGACTTTGCCGGCGGCCCGGACGGCAGCCTCTGAACCAGCGTTAATTAAATCGTTATAGTCAATAACCTGGGCGGCAATAAAACCCCTTTCAAAATCAGTATGAATGACTCCGGCAGCTTGCGGAGCAGTGGCACCCTTAGCGATAGTCCAGGCCCGCACTTCTTTTTCGCCGGCAGTCAGAAAGCTTTGTAGACCAAGTGTGTCATACGCAGCATGAATTAGCTGGATGAGACCGCTTTCTTTTTGGCCGTAACTGGCCAGCAACTCCTGCCTGTCTGGCTCATCGAGCCCGCGCAGTTCGCTTTCTAACTTGGCGCAGATAAAAAGCGCCGGGGCAGGCGCGACCAACTCACGCAGTTTTTGCCTACGCGCTTTGTCGTTTAAATCTGACTCGTCAATATTGAATACATAAATAACAGGCTTTGCCGTTAATAACTGCGAATCCTGTAGTAGTTGGTAATTGGTAGTTAGTAGTTCGGGATTAGAAAAAATTGGTTTATTTTGATTTAAAGATTCTTGTATCTTCAGCAGGGCATCGAACTCGGATTTTAGTTTGGGGTCGGCTTTAGCCGCTTTTTCCAGGCGGGGCAGACGGTTATTAACAGTCTGCAGATCGGCCAGGACAAGCTCGGTGTTAATTACCTCGATATCTTTTTTGGGATCGTGCTGGTTGTCGACACGCTGCACATTAGGGTCTTCAAATGCCCGCACCACTTGGCAAATAGCGTTGCAGCTGCGGATATGGCTTAAAAACTGATTGCCCAAACCTTCGCCTTGGCTGGCGCCAGCCACCAAACCGGCAATATCCACAAACTGCACTGTAGCGGGAACAATCTTTTGAGTTTTATAAAGCTCCGCCAGCTTTTGCAGGCGCGGATCAGGCACTGGCACGATGCCGGTATTGGGCTCAATCGTAGCAAAAGGATAATTAGCCACCAGCGCGTTTGCGTCTGTCAGCGCGTTAAATAAGGTAGACTTGCCGACGTTCGGGAGGCCTACAATCCCAATAGATAAACTCACAAGCCTATTCTAACAGATTAGTATCTTGCAAAGAAAGAGATAATGTGGTAGCATAGGGTATGACTAGAAATAAAACAGAATCGCAACTACGACCATCTGATCAAGCAATAGAAGAAATTTTGGGGAGGGCAAGTGCCTTAATGGTCGGATCTGCGTTAACAAAAAAGACTGGTTATTTTGATAGTGAAGATCCAATGACCGGCGATAGAGTGTCTGTAAGTTTTAATGAAGACGACTCCCTCCAGGGTGTACAAGTGACACTGCGAGAAGCTAAAAGACGCCTCGGATTTACACCGGACGGTGAAGTCAAAATGCTCTTCAGAAAAGGCTCGAAGAGCATATACAACTTAGGTCACGGAGTAAATTCAGAACTTAGTCCTAAAGTTCAAAGACAAACAGTAGGTTATATAGCTTTATCGCGTGAAGTATTTGAATCGTTAGTCGAAGAGCCTAAACAGTTGCAATAGACTTAATCTTTAGTTGTAGATCACTGCATTAAATAAAGTGGATTTGCCGACATTCGGGAGCCCAATGATTGCAATCGGAAGACTCATTCGGCTCCACCAATCTTTTCCCACCCCGCACTAAAACTCGAAGTTACGTAATCTGATTGCAGACTACTCCACTCGGGTTTTAGGGCGGGGCAAGCAATCCCGATACTCAAGGCCATAGAGTTATTCTAACAGATAAGAGTTGGTTATAAGTACCTTAGCTATTGCCGTTGAGAGGCATTATAGTTATGCTTAAACCAAGAATTAACGAGAGGTAGGTATGAAATCCAAAGATCAACAAGGCTTCGCGGTACTGGAATGGGTACTGATTTTAGTAATCATAGGTATCTTAGCTGGCACCGGCTGGTACGTTTACCAAGCCAGGGGTAATGCCAACGACAACCTAAACCTAGCTGCTGGAACCAGTGTGGCGGTTAAAGGCACGCCCAAGAAGACTACGGCCAAGACAACTACGCCCGTAATTTCCGCGTCGCTCAAAGAAAATACCGCAGCCGCTATCAGCTCTGGCAATACCGCTGCGCTGGAAGGTTACATGGCCAGCTCGGTCAATGTGGTGATTGCCGGGTCGGAAAAATCCGGCGCCGAAACAGCCGCCCAGGCAGTCAGCGATCTTAGCTATTTAAATGCAGGCACTGCGCCCTGGAATTTCTCAGTGCCAGCCGCCACACTAACAACCTGGCAAAACGGGTCCTACAAACAGTACTTCGGGGCTAATACCACCATTGTTGGCGAGTCAGCCAACAGCTATGTGGTTTCATTCGGCGTTAACACTAGTGGCAAAATAGACACCGTCTTTATGTCCGCCAGCGCCGACCAGCTCCAGTAAGCTAATCCCTTGCCGCGTAGGCTAAGACAACGGTGGTTGTCATAGCAATGCTGAAACCTATTACGTATATATCAGGCACCCGCAGATCCTGGTCGGCAGCAGTATTGGTTATTGAATGGCCCGCTGTTTTGCTGGTACCGGAAGCCAGAACCATGGGCGTGGAGGTGCTAGACTGGCCCGTAGTTTGACTTTGAGCAGGGGTGCTGGATTCTGTTCTGTTACTTTCGGCATTGTTATCGTTCAGATTGCTGGAGACATCAGCCACATACACTGTTTTGTAAATATCAACTGGCTGGCCCGTGATATCCGTGCCGTAAAAATGCAGGCTATGATAGCCGGCAGAGACACCATCCGAAATAGTTATTTGTGCCGAGAGATTACCCATGGAGTCGGTGGTAAAGTTACCGAGTGCAACCGGCTCAGAATGAATGACAGCCGTCAGCTCACTTAATGGCTGCAGAGAATGGCTCAAGCCATTGATAGTTACGCTGGTAAGCGTGCCCTTGTAGAAGGTGTCATCAGATATATCAGGGTCATATTGCGCGACGTTTATGGCACGGTTGCTTTTAGAGATATTCAGTATGGCCAGACCTGATTCATCGGGCGGCATGGCACTCGGATTAGCTGTTGGCATTGGTTGGTTAAGATTTTGCGTGGCTGCCACTACTGCTTGTGCTAGCAGCTGGTGGCCGAGGTAATTTGGGTGGTAGCTTTCGTCACCGATGGGTCCGCCCAGCGAGCTAGGCCGGTCATTACCGGCAGTTAGGCCGTTGACGGCTACAGAGTAGCTGTTAGTTTCGCAGAGCATGTGGCCATCCAGGGCGTGCTGCGTATCAACATAAATTACGCCGGCCCTGTTAGCTGCCGTCTGAACTACACTGTCCAAATAAGAAATTAGCCGAGCCGCAAAGTCTATCTCTTGGGCGTCCAAATGGACATTGTCAGCGCAGTCGCCGCTGGGTTTGACAATTTGCGGATAGCCGATAACATAAATGCGCGCGTCTGGCGCCCCGGCATTTTTAGCGCGCTGATAAGTATCCACTAACTTTGGAAAAACCGAGCTGTTGATTTGCCGCACCAGCTCTAAGCGGTCTTCGTAGGTGTTATAACAGGTTCCCGGCATAACACAGTCTTTGAGGATCGAAGAAAAACCTATGTCATTGCCACCAGCCGATATGGTAATAATTTTCGGCTGATAGCGGGCGATGAAACTATTTTGGTAGATATACCCGGGCAGAAAACTGGATAATATTGCGGCTAGTTGGTCTTTAGTCCGTGAGCCTTGCTTGATTTTTGGCCGAGCCTGGCCCATATAGTCCGCTCTAGAATTATTTATATCATTGGTTGTGGCACCCGAGCAGGCCACCGAGCGGTAGGAATCATAGCCCAGGTTGTAACCGAGCAAATAGGGGTACGAAATTACAGAAATGTGGCATTTATTATCGCTGGTATCCGTGCCGGCCAGATAATTAAAAGCACCCTCGCCGGAAATATAAGAATCACCCAGTGTCAAATAATCCAGTTGGTGCAGGCCACCACCAGCAGTGCTCAGTATGTATTTAGACGTTGTTTGCATGGCGTCCAGGACGGCAGAAGCGTATAGGCCTAAAGTGTCATCATCAATGAATCTGATATTGCTGGCCCTAGTAAAACCAGCGACCTGGTCTTCCATGAAACTTTTGAGGTCGCGCGACTGGCAAGCAACCGGGCCGGTGATGTGAAATGGCACTGGGCCGCAGGTGCTAAGGTCGTAAATCTTAAAAAAATAGAAGTTTTTCGAGGCGACTACCGCATAGCGGCCGTCGTTGGTAATAGCTGTTTGCAAAGTGGGGTCAAGGCCGATTGTGTAATCAAAACCAACGGCAAACGGGGTAACCTCAAAAGTATTCAAATTGACACGCAGCAGGGCGCCATTGGGCTCCGATGCTACCATCCACTGGCCGTTGCTGGAAAAACTCATAGAATCGTAATCCACAGCTAACAAATGTCCGCTTTGGTCAGCCAGCTTGCCATCCGGTGGGCGGTTTATATCATATTTATATTCCCAATCTACCCCATTAAAGTATCTATTAAAATCAATCGAGCTGTTAAAGTTGCGGTTGAAATAGTAGTAAGCACCGTACGGTGGCTCTAGTGTATAGGTGAGGACAGTGTTGGAGCCGGGGATGGCTTGAAAGTACTGTTGGTTATCCAGGTAGCTATACACTGGGTAGTATCTCGTAGTTCCGTTTAGCAAAACCCGGCCGTTGGAGCTGGCCATGCCGTAAGCAGTTGGTATGTCGCAATATGTTTCGTATGTTTGCTGGCAATCAATGTTGCCATTGAGAGAGTAGGGAATAAATGAGAGGCTAGTCTCGCCTTGCAGGTGCAGAAGCGAGTTATTGAGCCACCCTGAGGGATTGTCGGCACTACTCGTCAGGACAAGAACACTTAGTAGCAAGACCGCGGTAACGGATAAGGCTCCACCCAGACAAAGGCCAAAAGCCCATCGGGATTTAAACATAAGCTTATAATTGACAATCAGTCAAATAATAGCATATTCTAAGCTAATTCCCAGCCAACGGACCCAGAAACTTGCAAAAACACAAGAAGTATGCTAATGTAACAGAGTAAATTAAAAACAAAAATGCCCACCGATAACTCACAACCTACCGTTGAGACTAAACCCGGACGCCGGGGTGCCGGTTTGAAGAGAACAGTCGCCGGAATAGTAGGGGCTGCAGCTTTTGGAGGTTTGGGTGTTGCCTCTGCCAACGCTCAGACCGAAGGGCATTCATTAAAAGCGCACGAGGCTAACAGGGCGGAGCTGGTGACGCCCAACAAATTGCCGGGGTATGGCATAGAAGTCAACCCTGCGACCATAGAGCAGCTAGAACAATCAACGGTCGAAGTAATGACCAGCTCAGGATCCCCAGGTTGTACCGGCGCCAAAATAGACTTTAACGGCGAGAAGTTTGTCGTAACGGCTGCCCATTGCGAGGCTGGTCTGACGGGTGTAGCCGACGGGGCGTTCCATTTGCCGGATGCAAGCGTTAAAGCCAAAGACTATATTAAACTATCCAACCTTAATTATGTCATTGGTGACCCAATGGTACCAACCAGCGAACGCTGGCAACAACCCTCCGGTTTCGTAACAGGCATATCTGTATCTACCGCGGATCAAGATATAGCTCTGCTTCAGGTCGGGGGCAACGGCTTCAAACCGGGAGCCGTTACCGCCGGCTCTCAGCATCAACCGGATGCTCCGGACCGTGCCCAGCCAACAGTCCGGAGGGGTTTCGATCAGATAAACTACATGGACTATTCGAAAGAAGATCAGCCAGGTTATGAACCGATCCCCGGGCAAGAGGTTGCAGTGTTTGGTGTGCCGCAGGCAGCTAATTTTGAGCCGGTGATGGGCAAAGGGGTATATCTGGGCAGGTTTACCTATCGAAACAAAAATGGCTCCACGCGTCTGATGGATTATGCAGCGCTCAATACGCAGGGCATTAACTATGATGCCTGCAATTTCGGGGCCAGTGGTTCGGTTTTCGCTGCCAACATCAACGGCGGTAAAGAAGTTTTTACCTCTGGTCCGCTGAGCGTAAGATACAACGTCCGCTATGATCCCTATAACACTGCTTACATCCCTCCGCCGGAAGGAAGCGGTATCCAACCTGGCGTTGCCTACAATCTGGAGGTCGAGAGGGAGTGGTGGAGCTACCTACAGACCACGACCGGGATCAATCTTAGCTCATTTGATACAGTATGCGGCTATACGGTAGTTGAGGACTTACTGCCAGGTCTTGTAGCTGGTATCGGTCAGTATGCCGGCCCCGAAGACCTTGCCAACTCCGGATAAGTAGCTAGAAGATCAAGCGCGGGGCAACTATAGATGCAGGCTGAAGCTCGAAGAGTGAAATACTTAACTTGTTAAGTATTTTTGGTATGGGTCTGGGCATAAGGAGTCAACCTGAGTAGATGTTGTTAAAACCAGGCGGCCTTGGGTGCTAAAGCATGTCCGACGAAGTCAAATAGTTAGGGACTATTTGACGAGGAGTTCTTTAGCAAGCCTAGTTTTAATTCAACAGCTACATCAAGTTGGCAACGCGCCCAGCAGCTTTGCTACTTTGGGTGGCCAAAGTAGAAAATGTTATATACTGCTTATGTATGATGAAAATCGCGGCAGTGAAAAAACGCTTTGCATCGGTTGGCGTAGTCGTGGTCGCGGCATTTTTTGCGCTGGCCCCGGCGGTTTATGCCGATACCTTCCCATATCTTAAAGCGTTTGGTGGCGATAGCTGGGCTGGCGGCGCATACGTGAGCAATGGCGGTTGTAGCACCTCGGGCGCCTATCAAGATCCGGCCAACGGCGGCAATAAGGACTCCGGTGGCATTTTGACTTATGCTAATAGCTCCGGCGGTGGCTCTTCTGATGAATTCGGAGCGCTGTCACTGGGCGTGATAGACAATAGCGCTACTAACTATGGCTTTTACAGCGATGGCCATGATGCTTCGTCCAGCCCTAAATTAAGTTTCGCTAATACTAACGGCGGCTTGGGCGGGCAATTTGAAGGCACTACCCAACAAGCGCACTGCATACCCAATTATTACGATAGCAAAATTCAGGGGACACCGGTGGCCTTTGGCGGTAACTACAGTGCCTCAGGCCAGTTTCAAGTCGTCCCAGCCGCCACCTTGAGCGGTGGAACAGTATCGGCCGGCACGGACCTGACACTGTTTGTTAACGGCAATGTTTATATTGGTGGCAACGTAACATATGGCAGTTATACTGAGGCCAGCGTGCCCAAGTTTGCGTTGGTAGTAAAAGGTAACATTTACATTGCTCCGTCGGTTACTCAACTGGACGGCGTCTACATTGCCCAGCCTACCAGCGGCACGACTGCGGGGGTTATTTGGACCTGCTACGACACGACACCCTCGGCCTCTAATTCTACTTACGGTCCCTGGATACACGATAACTGCCAGCAGAAACTGACCGTTAACGGCGCGTTGATTGCCCAGCAGGTTAATTTCTTACGGGTGCCTGCCAATAGTAACGTCAGTGCAGTATCCCCCAGCGCCAGCGAGAGCGCTACCAGTAATAACGCCGCGGAAGTCATCAACTACACGCCCAGCATGGTCATTGGCGGACCCTTCTTTAACCCTCCCGCGTCATCCAGTTTGAAGATAGAGAGTTTAGTAAGCTTGCCGCCGCTGTATTAGTGCTCAATGTTCAAGTGCCAATATTCAATGATTTTGGTTTTACCTCATTACCCTTATGCTATATAATCGGAACTGATTATGAGTCCCGTTAGACCTTACTTAAGCTACCAAAGTTTCTTTGAAATTCTAGGTGGGTTAACTTCCGTATCAGCCAGAAAGACTAAACTTGTGGGTATAGCCCGACATATAAAGCACCGTAAGCTTTCTGGAGTCTAACGGAATGAGTTTACTGAGTGGGATATCTGATTTCTTCGGACTGGACATCGGTACGACGGCTCTACGCGTAGTGGAGCTAAAGGGTTCAGGACCGGTTAAAACGCTGCAGCATTATGGCCAGACTGCACTGGAGGGAACTTTGGCCATTAGCGACGCCAAGGTTGACCGCCAAAAGGTAGCCCTGGAAATCCATAATTTGGTGAAAAAAGTTGGTATAACCACTAGTAATGTAGCCGTAAACCTACCTTCCAGCCGAGTCTTTACGGCCGTAGTGGACCTAAACAAAATGCCCGCTGCCGAACTGGCAAAAACTATCCGTTATCAGGCGCAAACTTTTATTCCAACTCCTTTAGCGCAGTCTAAAATCGACTGGGCAGTCATTGGCCCTTCGCCAAAAAACGCCAGCAAAATGGAAATACTGCTTTCCAGCGTATCGAATGATCTTATAGAACCACGCCTGGATATGCTGGAAGCCGCCGGGCTAAATGTAGTGGCTTTTGAACCGGACAGCATGGCGCTGGCGCGGGCAATGATCCCGGCTGACGCCACTACCCCGGAAATGGTGCTGGACGTCGGTGCTAGCTCTACCGATTTGGTGATTACCTTGGCTGGCACACCCAGACTCACCAGGGCAATTCCCATTGGCTCACAGGCGATTATTCGCTCCGCCGTACAATCATTGGGAGTAGAGCCGGCGCAGGCCGAACAGTTCGTTTTCAAGTTCGGTCTGGGCAAGGATAAGCTGGAAGGCCAAGTCTATAACGCCATTATTGGCACTATAGACTCTTTGGTCAACGAAATCGAAAAATCCATTGCGTTTTTCCAGGAACGTTACACTAATATGCGTCTGGATAGGATTATTGTGACTGGTGGAGCCTCGGCGCTGCCGGAATTTCCGTTATATATTGCCAACAAGTTCGGTTTGAATGTTGAGATTGGCAACGCTTGGCGGAATGTCAGTTTTCCGTCGGCGCGTCAGAACGAACTGCTAAGCGTATCCAACCATTTCGCGGTCGCCGTAGGGCTGGCAGAGAGGACTGGGCCATGAGTGCCGTACAATTCAACCTGCTGCCCGACGTCAAACTGGAATACATAAAGGCCCAGACCAGCCGTAGTTTGGCTACCAGCATTGCTGTTTTAGCCACTGCCGTGGCTATCGCCATCTTGATAATTATGCTTTTCACGGCTGAGGTGATACAGAAAAAACAGCTGAGTGACGCCGAAACCAGCGTGACCACAGCCAGCAAGCAACTGACCGGTATCACTGGTCTGGGCCAGGTACTAACAGTACAGAACCAATTGGCTACATTATCTAAACTACACGCCAACAAGCATATAACTTCGCGCATCTTCACTTATCTGCCGGAAATAACTCCCAGTAATGTCCAAATCACCGAGGCTAATCTTGATCTTACTAGCAACAGCCTCACCGTTTCCGGTATGGCGGCTAGCCAACTGGCGGTCAACACTTTCATCGACACGCTGGAGTTTACAAACTACAAGGCTAATGCCCAGAACAGCGAACACCCGGCTTTCACTAGTGTGATAGAAAGTGCGTTTGCATTGACCGATAACGGTGCTACCTATACCATAACCGCCCAGTTCGATCCGGCTCTGTTCGCCAACTCCAACCAGCAAACACCGCAAATAATTTTGCATAACCAGGTAACTACGCGCTCGGTTCTGAATGACCCTAGTAACGTATTGTTCAGTGGCCAGACTAATTCGACCAAGTCGGGGGGACAGTAATGCCCAAGCTGGAAATCTCGAGCAAATACAAGCAGATTAATAAGGCGCAGTCGGCTATGCTGGCTACCGTAACTATTGCCAGCGTGGTGATCATTTTCTGTCTGATGAGTGCCAAAGCTTTGCTTTCGCAAGCCGCCTACCAGCGCAACGTCATCAATGCCAACCATGTTGCCGTCAAACAGTTGCAAACTAACGTATCAGCTGCCAAGCAGCTGGTTAACCAGTATAACTCGGTATTTGAAGGCAGCAGTACTACCAATGTCATCGGCGGCAAGAACGATACCAGCGCCAACGCCGTGCCGCCCAATGGCGACAACGGCCGTATCGTGCTGGATGCGCTGCCCAGCAATTATGATTTTCCGGCCTTGCTTAGTAGCGTCAGTAAAATTTTAAGTAATGATGGTGTCGCTAACTCTTCGGTCGGCGGCACGGATCAATCGGCTACTATTGACAATAACCCCACGGCTAATCCGCAACCGATACAGATACAGCTGACAGTCGCTGGCACCAGTAGCTATAGCGGCGTGCAGAGCTTTATAAAGGATCTGGAGCGCTCTATCCGACCTTTTGACGTTACTGCTTTGCAGCTTTCTGGGCCGCAGGGTCAGTTAACTTTTACGCTTACTGTCAACAGCTATTTCCAGCCGGCCAAATCACTATCTCTAACAACTAAGGTAATACACTGATATGAAACGCGATGACATCATCAAAATAGCGCTAGTCGCCGGCTTTTCGGCGATCATTTCGTTTGTCATAGCCGGGGCGATCTTTAACTCGCCGGCTAAGCACGACCAGAAAGTACCGGTAGTACAGTCCATTAATTCCAGCTTTCCCGATGTCGCTAATGACCCATCGTATAATGTTATCTTTAATAGCAATGCTCTGGATCCGACGCAGACTGTACAAATAGGTAATTCACAAAACACGGCACCTTTTACCGGATCACGGTAGGGGGAGGGGACAGATACGTATCCATGAATCCCATCAGACCCCAAAAAACAATGGATTTCATGTTTAACAGTTTGTATTTAACATTTATTGATCATTCTTTACTTAGTCATTGGAAATTAGCAATTGCTAAATTAATGGCAAATAGTAAACGGCAAATAGTAAACGCCGCCGGAGGTGGCCGGCTGTGAATCCCGTTAGAATCTCACTTAACTTCCAGCCCATAGATAGCGTCTTAAATCGCTTGCATACTTCGTCGCATCAACTAACCTTGATAGTCTTTGAGGTCTAACGGGATGAATATCTTATTGCCCACAGTTCAACAACAAGTCGAAGAAGTACTGGTATCTGATGGCTTACTCACTGATACCCAACTGGAGAAACTTAAGGATAAGGCCGCGCGCAGCCACCAACCATTGTTCGGCTTGTTGCTCAAAGAGGGTCATATTAATGACGAACAATTGACCAAAACTTTGGCCGTGGTTAGCAAGGTGCCTTATGTCAACCTATCACAGACGCGCATTGATTCTAAGATGCTAGCGCTGCTGCCGCGTGACGTGGCTGAACAGTATATGGCCGTGCCTATAGGTGAAATGCAGCACCGCCTGGTGGTTGCTATGCTGGACGCCGACAATGTGCAAGCCGTAGACTTTCTGAGCAATAAGATCAACCGCCCCTTGAAAGTTTATGCCGCCAGCGAATCGGGTATCAAGCACATTCTTAAGCAGTACGATCAGAGTATTAATGCCGGTGATTCGAACATTGATTTCAGCACGCTGGGCGGCGAGGTAGAGGGCGAGAGCCCCTCGTCAGCTTTCGCTCCAGTAGGTACAGCCGAGCGTAAAGTGCAGACCATCGTACAAGATTCCCCGGTCAGCAGGGCTCTAAGCGCCATCATGGATTACGCCGCCAAAAACCGTGCCTCTGACGTGCATATCGAGTCACTGGAAAAAGGGCTTAAGATACGCTGCCGTATCGACGGCGTGCTGCGCGAAGTCATGAGGCTGCCCAAAAACGCCGAAGCGCCGCTGGTCAGCCGCATCAAGATCCTGTCCAATCTGAAAATCGACGAACACCGTATACCGCAGGACGGCCAATTTACCATCATTGCCGACGGTCGCCCTGTAGATATCCGTGTGGCCATCAGCCCGGTGATCTGGGGCGAGCAAGTAATTCTGCGCTTGCTGGACAAAACTGGCACTAGCCTGAAATTGGAAGACTTGGGCTACATAGGCCGGGCGCTGCGTGAAATCAGAAAAGGTCTGACCCGCCCACATGGCATGGTACTAACCTCCGGCCCCACGGGTTCCGGAAAAAGCACCAGCATGTACGCCATGATCCAGGAAATCAAGACCGACTCCATTAATATCGTCACCTTGGAAGACCCGGTAGAATACAAAATCGAGAGCGTTAACCAAATTCAGGTCAACCCCGATGTTGGACTGACTTTCGCTACCGGGCTGCGTTCTATACTGCGCCAGGATCCGGACGTAGTGATGGTAGGCGAGATCCGTGACAGAGAAACCGCCAACCTGGCAGTCCAGGCGGCGCTGACTGGTCACTTGGTTTTTAGTACGCTGCATACTAATTCTGCGGCCGGTATTCTGCCGCGTCTGCTGGACATGGGCATTGAACCTTTTCTAATCGCCAGTACCGTGCACACTGTTATTGGCCAACGGTTGGTACGCCGGGTAGTGCCAGGCGGTGAAAGCTATCAATCTACCAAAGCCGAAACCGAGGCTATCCATCAGACGATCGGTATGTTGCTGCCCAAAACTGGGACCGATGAGCCTAAGGTGGCGCAGGATCTGGGCTATTCCAACTTGCCTCTGTCTGCCCAAAACGCTTATACTTTGGTTAAGGGGAAAGAATCACCCGAAAATCCAACCGGTTATGTCGGTCGCATGGGGCTTTATGAGGTGTTTGAAGTTACCGAGGCCATCCAGGATTTAATCATCAAACATGCGCCGAGCTCCACAATTCAGAGGGCAGCTCAGGCCCAAGGCATGATTAGCATGCGCCAGGACGGCTATCTAAAAGCTCTGGCTGGTCTGACCACATTGGCCGAAGTCAATCGGGTAGCGGCCATGGACGATAGTTAAAGAATAAGGGTAGGGAAATGCAACAAACCTCAAAGATAGAAATACTCCTCGAAACAGTCGTGAAGCGCAAAGCCTCCGACCTGCATCTGCAAGTTGGCTTACCACCGATACTCAGAATTGATGGTTCTCTGACACCAACCCAGGGCGAGCCTAAACTTAGTGAGGAAACTGTCGAGAATTTGGTATTCAGTTTGTTGGACGAAGACCAGAAACAGATTTTGCTGCGTGACAAGGAGTTTGATTTTTCTTTCGCTTTTGGTGATTTGGGACGCTTCAGAGTTAACGCCTTTCACGAACGCGGCAACCTGGCCGCGGCCATGCGCCTGATTCCTAACCAAATCAGGACAATTGAACAACTGGGCTTACCATTGGTACTTAATAAATTTACCGACTACCCGCGCGGTCTGGTGCTAATTACTGGGCCGACCGGTTCCGGCAAATCCACCACACTGGCAGCCTTGGTCAACAAGATTAATGAAGAACGCGCAGCGCATATAATTACCGTAGAAGACCCTATAGAATACACCCACCAATCCAAAAAATCTGTGGTAGTTCAGCGCGAAGTGCACTACGACACTTATAGTTTCTCTACGGCCTTGCGTTCGGTGTTACGCGAAGATCCGGACGTAGTACTGATCGGCGAGATGCGCGATCTGGAAACCATCGCTGCGGCCGTAACAATCGCCGAAACCGGGCACTTAGTATTCGCCACTTTGCACACCAACAACGCCAGCCAATCCATTGACCGCATGGTAGATGTTTTTCCGCCGCACCAACAGCCGCAGGTCAGAGCACAGTTGGGAAATATATTGACCGCCATCTGCTCCCAGCGGCTTATTCCGGCATTAGGCGGTGGCCGAGTGGCTGCGGCCGAAATCCTGGTAGCTACTTCGGCTGTGCGCAATATTGTCCGCGAAGGCAAGAACTATCAACTGGAAGCCGTCATCCAGACCGGCGCGCAATATGGTATGCAGAGTATGGACCGCACGCTGGTCAATCTTATCCACAACGGCATTATTAGCTACGATGAGGCCCGCAATTACGCCGTCGATGTTGAAGAACTTGACCGCTTAATGAGAGGCTAAGTCGTGATTGCATCACTCCAATTCACATTTAACAATTCACATTTAACAATTATTGATTATTTTTCATTTCATCAATGCCAAATGCCAAATGCCAAATTAATGGTAAATGGTAAATGGCTAATGGTAAATGCATCGGGAGGAGTGTCCTGATGCTGACATACACTTATACGGCTCGTAATACCAGCACCGGCGAAACCGTTAAGGCTGAAATCGAGGCCGCTGACGAGCAATCAGCCGCCAAGACCCTGATTGACCGTGGCCTGGCACCCGTAGATATCAAGCTCAAGAAAGAACAGACCGGTTTCTTGAGTGATTTGCGCAACCGTATTAAAACTAAGCAAAAGGTAATCTTTTCGCGCCAGCTGGCGACTATGGTTAATGCCGGCTTGCCACTAGCACAAAGCCTCAACACTGTACGGGGCCAGACTAACAGCAAGCCACTAAAAGACGTGATTAGCTCAGTGATCGTTGATGTGGAGTCCGGTTCCAGTTTTGCCGATGCGCTCTCCCGTCATCCCAAAGTATTCAACAGTGTTTATATCAGCCTGGTAGCTGCCGGTGAAGCCTCTGGCACGCTAGATACCTCCTTGGGGCGTCTGGCTAACCAACAGGAAAAAGACGCCGAAATTGTTTCTAAAGTGCGCGGCGCCATGATTTACCCGATTATAGTAATATTGGTGCTTATCGCCGTAGTGGTCTTTATGATGACTACGGTTCTGCCGGAGGTACAAAGCCTCTACAAAGGTATTCCTGGCGCTAAACTGCCGTTTGTAACGGTGATACTGCTTGGTGTGGCGCACTTTATCATCAATTTTTGGTGGCTAGTGATACTAATTCTGGCATTAGGCGGCTTTTTGCTGACACGCTGGGCGCATACCGGTAGGGGAATAGAGGTAATAGATGGTCTTAAGCTCAGAGTCTGGCCAGTAGGCCCGCTGTTTAGCAAGCTGTACATGGCGCGTTTTGCCCGCACCGGTGCTATTTTGGCGGCCAGCGGCGTGCCGATGATTAAAATGCTCAATACTACTGCCGATGCCGTAGACAACACTCACGTGGCTGAATCTATCCACAAGGCCACGGAACAGGTCAAGGGCGGTAAAGCCTTATCCGATAGCCTAAAAGGCGATCCCAACTTTTTGGAGCTGGTACCGGACATGATCCATATCGGCGAGCAATCGGGCGCCTTGCAGGACATGCTTAGTAAAGTGGCCGACTACTACGAGAAAGAGGTTGATGAACAAATTCAAGCTGTCTCTACCATTATTGAGCCGGCGCTAATGATCATTGTGGGCATCATCGCGCTGACCATCGTGGCGGCGGTATTGCTGCCAATCTATAGTTTGGCGGGCAAGAACTTAACCTCTGGCCTGTAATTCTGCCTAAAAGGCATTGCTTTTTTGACCGCCTATGCCTAGTATGTAAGCATAACTGCTTCAACATAATTCCTAAAAGGGTGGGAATAGCAACATGAAACTAAAACCGACTAAGCAAAATCATGGTTTTACCATAATTGAGATTATGATCGTGCTGGCCATTGCTGGGCTTATCATGGCAATCGTCTTCTTGGCCGTACCAGCCTTGCGACGCAGCGCTAATAATACTCAGCGTAAAAATGATGCCGCCAACATACTTGCTCTAGTCAATGAATATGCCAGCAATCAGGGTGGCGCCATACCAACCGAAATATGCTATACCGCTGGCCCCCCTAGTACTGTGAGTGTTGGAGGAGGAGCTAGCTGTCCCGCTTCAAATGCTGTAAGCACCAATGTCAGCGGACAAATTACCACTGTCAATATTGCCGCAACAGTACCCGCAACTTTGCCCACGTTGAATACTTCAACTCTATGGATTTTCGGAACAGCTACGTGCAGCAATGCTAACACTGTTGCCGCTGGCTCGTCGAGTCGCTCGGTGGCGGCTTATTATGGGATAGAACCGGCCACAGTTAACCTATGTCAGGGGTCTTAGGACCAAACAGAATATTACAGAACTATGCGGACGAGCCCTAAACAGGGCTCGTTTTTTATGTTAGGATACCGCTAATGATCGCCATCATTTTGATTGTTCTCGGCCTATGCCTGGGCAGCTTTGTTAATGCCCTGGTCTGGCGCCTCCATAAGCAGTTGATAGTTGATAGTGAGAAGTTTATAGATAAGAAAACTACAAACTACAAACTACAAACTACTAACTACTCTGTTTTGCACGGGCACTCTATGTGTCCCAACTGCGGCCATGAACTGGCGCCGCGCGACCTGGTGCCGGTTTTTAGCTGGTTATTCTTGCGTCGTCGCTGCCGTTACTGCGGCCTACCAATTTCCTGGCAATATCCACTGGTTGAGGCGGCCACGGCGGGTGTGTTTGTAGTTTCTTACTACTATTGGCCAGGCGGTCTAGTAGGAGCAGGGCAGTGGCTGCTATTCATAACTTGGCTAGCAACGTCCGTAGGCTTGATGGCGTTGTTGATATCTGATTTACGCTATATGCTGTTGCCCAGTAAAATTCTTTATCCAGCGTTCATTATTGCCGCCGCTGGCCGCTTGGGCTATATCTTGTTCTTCTCCAACAACATAGCTCACAGCTCTGAGCTCTTAGCTCTCAGCTTGTTGGTCGCCAGCGGGGTGTTTCTACTGCTGTTCTATGTCTCTTCCGGCCGCTGGATCGGCTTTGGCGATGTGCGCCTGGGGCTAATTACCGGTATATTACTGGCCACCCCGGCCAAGAGTTTTTTGATGGTTTTTTTGGCCTCAGTACTAGGTACTCTATTCGTGCTGCCGGCTGTTGCCAGTGGCCGTACTAAGATGACTAGCCGCATAGCGTACGGCCCGTTTTTAGTTGTTGCTACCGGTATCGTGCTGCTGTTTGGCCAATCATTTATTACTTGGTACCAAAACCACCTCTTCTAGCTCTGCCAAACCCTACAGGTTGTCCCCGTAAAAGAGCCTAGGTTACTTTTACCAGTCGTCAAACCCCTTATGCTATACTTTTAGCTATGGAACGTGTCGCCTGGGGCTACACCATCATTGAGGTGATGATCGTGCTGTCTATTACGGCGGTACTTTTTGCTAGCGCTATGTTGGTTTTTAGCGGCCAGCGCAGCTCAACGGGTTTTTCGCAGGCCATGCAAAGCGTCAATTCTAAAATCCAGGAATATGCCAATCGGGTAGTAACTGGCTCTTATCCCGGCAGCAGCAACTATAGTTGTAGTGTAAGTAGTACAACTGGCCGGGCAATGCTTAGCAGTCCGCCGACTGGTAGTGGCTTGACGTGCCTGTTTTTGGGTCTGGCCATCCAAGCCCTGCCGGCGCAATCGTCGCTCCAAGCTTACACTGTCCTGGGCGACAAAGATATTTACAGTGGCCCCCAAGACACTCTTAGCCCGGTTCTAACTATTGATAGCGCCCAGCCTGAACCGGCGATTACTACTATTTCCGGCAACCAGACTTATGTGCTAACAGATAACTTTACTCTTGATGCCGGTACTACTGTGCTATCCTCCAACGCCATAACAACCCTTGGCGCTACGTTGCCCAATAATAGTTACGATTTAGTCGGCTTTTATAACGGCTTGCCAGGTGATAGTGCCGCATCTTCCAGTGGAACTGGTGCGCTGGTGCTCAAGGCCTACGCCTGCAATTCAGGTAATGGCTGCAGCTCCCAGCCGCCGCAACAATCCCCTCAACTTAAAACTTGCATTGAAGAGTCAAACTCAACCGTCTGCGCCAATAGCAATATCAAACAATGGAACGTCTGTTTTAAGGATGGCGGCAGTAGCAATACCGCGCTCTTGAAGGTCAAAAGTGCCCCCGGCGGTATTACCACCCAACTAAATTTCGTGGGATGTAGCTAATATGAAAATATTTGCCAAAACCGGCGTAGGTCAGCGTGGCGACACCATTATAGAGGTGTTAATAAGTATGAGTATCCTGGCGCTAGTGTTGACCGGTGCTTATGTATCCACCAGCCGCAGCTTACAAGACGGCACGGATTCGTCTGACCGCCAGCAAGCCTTGGCGCTGGCCGAGCAACAAATAGAATTTATTAAAAGCAACCCATCCGCTTACCAACCGCCAACCAATTCGAAAACTAATAGTTTCTGTATTGGTAACGATAGTAGCATACAAACCGGCGCGAGTTGTACGTTCAACAGCCAGTACACCATGACAGATACTTACAGCGGCGGCCTATTTACTATTGTGGCTACTTGGCCCAGCGCTGTAGGGTCCGGCGGCCAAAGCCAACTAACACTTTATTACCGCGCCCTATGAAAAACACCCACTCTCCACTCTCCACTCTTCACCTAAGAGGCTTCCCCGGCAGTGAGCCTTCGCGACCATCCACCTTAGTGGATGCTGGCAAAGCCACGCGAAGATCTACTGCCGGGTTCACCATAGTTGAGCTGCTGCTGGCTACCTCTGTTTTCTCGATAATTTTGCTGGCAGCTTTAGCCAGCTTTTTGCAGGTGGGCCGGCTATTTTATAAAGGCGTATCATTGACCAACACTCAGAATACCGCTACCCAAGTACTTAATGATGTCGCTCACAGTCTACAGACTTCCAGCACACTTTCTCTGCCAACCACTGCCAATGGCTACACCTATACATGCATTGGAAACGCCCGTTATACCTACACTACCACTAATATCAGTGGCCAGCAGGTAGCGGTGGCGGCTAACCTGTCGGATTCACCCAACTATGGTAGTGGAGCCAACGGCGGCAACTTTGGCCTGCTTAAAGATACCTTACCAGGCAGCTCCGGCTGCGCGGTCCCATGCTGGCCCGCCAGCAGCTGTAGCAACGGCCAAGTAGTGTTTAGTAATCCGGTAGAGATGCTGGGCGACCAAATGCGCGTGGCGACTTTTAGCATAAGTAGTGTATCTGGCGTCCAAAACCTCTATAATATCAAAATGGTAGTGGCTTATGGGGATAGTTCGGTTATGAGCTTTAGTAATCCCGGGCAACCTGTGTGCATAGGCAATTCGCAAAACCAGGCATTTTGCTCGGTTGTCAACCTCTCTACTACTGTTTTTCAGGGGGTGCGTTCATGATATGGTTACGGCCTCGCACTACTAAATTGACCACCAAAACCGACCAGAAGGGTATGGCCTCGATTGTCATTGTCGCTGTACTAATAGTTCTTCTTACCCTGATTAGCATTGGTTTTAGCCGCTTGATGAACCGTGCCATCAATAATTCTACCGACAAAGAACTCGGCGCCGCCGCTTCTTACGCCTCGCAGTCCGGCATCAACGATGCTGCTTCTTATCTGCAAAAAAATTATAACCCCGCCGCCCCTAGTTCTTTGCTGACCCCCAGCTGTAGCAGCCTCATAAGCGGTAGTGGCGCCCCAATCAATCCGAATTTATCCGGCGACAGTAATGTTAAATATAGCTGCCTGACTATCAACCCAGAGCCCACCGACCTGGTCTTTGGCGGCCAGGATCCGGCACCGTCTTATAAATCGCAGGTTATCAAGGTGACCACCGATGCCTCAACAGGTTCGCTAAGCAGCTTGATGCTTTCCTGGAGCTCCGGTAACGGCAATAATAGTACCGTAAGCGGTACCAGCCTGTATGATGAGACTACGTGGTCCGCTAAACAGCTAGCGCCACTGATGCGCTTAACACTTTATCCAATAGCTAGTTCTAGCACCGCGATAGACAACAGCTCCATACAAAACGCCTCGCGCACTTTCTTCTTCTATCCTAATCCGGGTAACAGCGGTCAGAACATCAGCTCCTTTGATTACAACTCAACCGCGCCGTCGTTACGGGGTATTCAGTGCGGTAATACCGGCACCAACGGCTTTAACATGGGGAGCGACAGCCCATCCGATTATGCCTGCAACGCTATTATTACTGGCATGCCCAGCACCGGTTTCTACTATGCCCGCATAACTCCATTTTATGATTCCACTAATTTTCGCATAGAAGGCAATAATGCGTCCGGCAATCTGATCAAATTCGAAGGCATACAGGCCATCATTGATTCTACGGCCCAGGCCAATACTTCCTCTAAGCGCCTGCAAGCAAGGATAGATCTAAGCAGCCTTACCAGTGGCAGCAGCAGTGACAACATAACACCTGCCGATGACGCTATGCCCGAATTTGCCATAGATTCAGCCAACGCCATCTGTAAACGTTTAGACGTCAAAAACCTTACTGTTTCTGTCACAGACCCCTACTGTATGAACCAAACAGCGGTTACCCAACCGGTTCTAAGCATAGGGCTTTGTGCAGCCAATGGCGGCAGTTCTTGCGATCCATCCTCGGGCTCCACAGTCACTATTAGCGCCGGCGGCACCGTTACACTGGATTATAGTGTAAAAAACTCCATACCCGGCAGCTGCAGCCTCAACAACGGTGGTCGATCCGGGTTTGGCGACGGCACAGGCAATTACCCAACCGGTGCCCTATTCGCCAATACTAAATACACTTTGACATGTACGGACTACAGCGATGCGCTGCAGAACACGTCCGTAACCGTTACTGTCAACCCCGTCTTATCCTTTTACACCGACAATGGCTCAAACTCCATCACCATACCGTATAACAGCTCAACGAATTTGCACTGGCGTATAACTGGTCAAGCCGACTGGTGCTGGGCCAGCGGCGCTTGGAGCAGCTGGGTGAATCCTCCTAGCGGTGGCAGCGCTGGCACAGGCCCTCTCACTGGCACTCAGACCTACCATCTCTACTGCGGCTATAGCGTCACTGGCTACCAAACGCCAACCCAAAATGTGGCGATTACAGTCAGCCCACCACCACCACCAACGGTGAACATTAGCGCTTCGCCGCCTTCTATAACTAAGGGGGGTACTAGTACCATTACTTGGAACAGTGCTGGCGTTGTTACAGGCTGTACGGTTCCGAGTGGCAGCAGCTGGGCGGCTGGTAGCCGCAATGCCAGCGGCGCATCTGGCACTGGTCCTCTTAACGGCGTCGGTACCTACACCTACTCAATTTATTGCTCTGGGCCCGGCGGAAACTCTCCGACTCAAAGCGCCACTGTAACTGTTAACTCGCCGCCTCCCCAGAAAGTCTATATCGACCAACTAGACATTACGGCCATCAGCGGCACATGGAGCGCGCATATTCAAGACAATGGCGATGGCACTACCTTTTCTAGCTGCGTCTTTAGTGGCGCAGTAAATAAGACTCTTGGTGCCTGGGGCCAATTCAATAGGTCTGGCGTAGAAGGCTGGTCTATCTCTGGCGGCGCTTCGGTTACTCTCACTTGTTACGCCCTCGATGGCGCCTCGGGCTCCAAAACCGCCACCGTCCCCACTCCAACTATTACCATAAACGCCTCTTGTGCCAGCGGAGGTTGTATGCACGGCTACGCCACTCCATACGGTGTTGCTACCTGCCATGACGGCTTTCATGATTACATAATGTGTATCAGTTGGAACGCCAGTCAAAGTGGCGGCACTATAGATTCCTGCAGCGCCAGCGCTAATGATCAATCCTACAGTAATACGTACCCTGTCTCTAGTGGGTATGGTTACAGCGGCTATGGTTCTGGACCGGCACCACCCAATAACTGGTGGAACGTAACATTTGGCTTCCAAAATTACCCGGGACCGGTTAGTACTACCATATACATAAGGTGCCACAGCAGCACGTTCGGTAACTATGGTTATGCGACCATTTCGGCCACATGGCCGCAATGTAGTGATAGCGGTCAGACGGGGGTATGGCCCAACTGCCAACAACAGCAACCCGGTGGCGGCAGCGGCGGCGGCCACGGCGGTGGACCGCCACCCACTCAAACTTGTACCCACGGCGGTACCGTAAATGTGCCACCCGGGTGTTCCGGCTGTTGGGATGGTAGTACGGCTACGAGCCTTAGTCAGTGTCCGCCTCAGCCAGTTTGCCGTACAAGATGTGCAGTTTTTATTCCTGGTAAAAGCGCTCTAGCTGATATATTTACTTGGAGAAGGGCATGAGAAAACCGCTAACAATAAAGCTTGCGCTAAGTGTTATTTTAGCCTTAATCATCATTGGATCGCTTGGCTCATATCTGTATGTACATAACAGAAATACTTCTTCTTACTCCCACCCCTATACTTACCACAAGCTTATTAATACTTCTTTGACTGGTAACGGCGCGTCTAATGGCTTTGTTTTTGACAGGCCCGCCGAGTTTACAGCGATTGCACCTGAAGGCAAGCCAAACATTGCTAACTTCGCCCAAGATATAAGCAGTAAAGGTATTAGTAATACTCTGGGCGGTGAGGCGGCCTTTACGGCTGTCGCGCCCGCTGACTACAGTTCAATAATAGATAAAGACTTTAGTTTGCAGACTACCTCTAGCGATTACCGAAGTGCTATAACTCCTGTCCACAACTTCCTAATGTCGGAAATTCCCTATATTTTCTTCTTTGATGACAAAAATGCCAAATTGGATCTAAGCTTAGCCAAGCCCTATCAAATTTATACGAATAACCTGAACCGTGATGCATGGATTTTTAACTTTATGGCTACCAATACCAATCTTAAAAACAGCAAACAGAAGGTCTCTATCATACAAGGGAAACTGGCTTTGGTCGTCGGTAAAACCGATTATTATTACTTGCTCCTCGGTACAACGTCATCTAACTGGAATGTTAATAGTTCAACGTGGGAAAGTATTCTTCTGAGCTTGAAAATAGACCAATGAATCGCCAGCTCTCTTGATATAGTGCTCATGTTATGATATAATCTGGCTGTCCTAGCAACTCCAGGACGCGAGCTTAGTGCTATGTAGGACATGGCGCGTTTCCGAAAGGAAGTAAAGCAATGCGTAAGTGGATTTTGTTGCTCGCCGCCGCCTGCATCGCACAAGCGGCAGGTGGTGCAGCAGCACAAGCCAAGGCCAAGCCGCAACCAAAGGCGGCGTGTACTGCTTCGGCGGTGCCCGGCCAGAAGGGGCAGGTCAGCTTCAGTGGCGGCTGCAAGGTGAACGGCCGGGTCATTCCGGTTGTCGCCCATCGCAGCTACACGGTTGTTGATCAGTCCAAGAAGTACGTCTGCAACTCGGTTTCTGGTGTCGTCTCGGGCAAGACCTTCGCGGTCTTGCCGGCGGATGGCTACCAAGCGACCGGTAGGATCTGGTACACGCCCAAGAACAAGGCCATCAAGGTCGAGAGCAACAAGACTGCGACCTTCAACTTGGTTCTCGGTGGTGCCGACATGTGCGGCAAGCCGCCGATTCCGGCGCTGTCCCCGTCTGCAGTATGCGACTGGGGCATGCTGGTCGGTCAACCCGATCCGCAGTACTCGTACTGCGGCGTGGTCTACTGGAAAGTGGCCAAGCCCCCTGTGCCAGTAGTCACCTGGGCAACCAGGGCGACCGTGGCGGCCGGCAACGTGGTGTCGATAGGCCACCTTGTGAGCCCGTCCGGCATCTGCCGGGCGACCCCGTACGGCGGCGCTCAACCCACGGCCTCATGGTTTACCGTGCTCCAATTCAGTTATTGGCAGTGCGGGCAAATCAAAGCCCGAATCTCCATCATCGATGCTTGGTTGTTCAACTCGGAGGGCAAAGTCTGTCATCTCCCGGGTTACCCGGAAGGGACGAACAAGATCCAACTCCCGTCCGACTGGGATGACGTGCTGCAAATCGCATACACTGTGGATACCTTCACCGGTCCACAGAACGTTTGGAACTGGCAGGCCTATGAAAATAGTACTGCCTATCTCCAGCTCTCGGGCGGCACGGTGGATGGCTGTGCGGCCCTCGGGCTGCCAGTCAGCTAGGACTACAAGGGCCCCCGGCCGAGCTAACTGCTCGGTCGGGGTGCCCGGAACAATGCTCTAATGACCTTTATGTCTATGGAACCGCTCATGCACTTCTTTTAGGTGAGGGTCGGTAACATGGGTGTAAATCTGGGTGGTGGCGATGTTGGAGTGGCCCAACATTGCCTGGACCGAGCGTAAATCAGCCCCATTCATCAATAAATCGGTGGCAAAACTATGCCTTAAAGTATGCGGACTGACATGTTTGGTTATGCCGGCTAGCCGGGCGTAGCGGCCAATCATGCGCTGAACAGAGCGCGCCGTTAAACGGGTAAAATTACCCGATAAATCGACCTTTTTACTACCGCTGTATCTGATAAATAGCGGTTTGGTATTATCCTGGCGCTTATCTAAATATTGCTTTATCCAATCAGCGGCTGTTGGGCTGATAAAAATTGGCCGGTCTTTTTGGCCTTTGCCACGCACCATGAATTCACGCCGGCCCAAATTGATGTGGTCACGGTCCAGACCCACCAGCTCGGATACACGCAAACCGCTGCTGAATAGCAGTTCAATAATGGCCCGATCACGCAGGCCGGTCAGGATAGAGGTGTTGGGCTGGCTGCCCAGGCGGTCTATCTCTTCTGGCGTTAAAAATGTCACTTGCGGCCGGCGGGTACGCGCCAGCTCGACTCTATCAGCCACCATGGCATCGTAACCGCGCTTCGCACAATATTTTAAAAACGAGCGCAGTGCGATTAGGTGATAGTTCTGAGTCGTTTTAGATAGTTCATCAGAGGTGTTAGTGCCCAGGCGGTTAAGCCACAAGCGCCATTTGCGGATAAGCTCGTCGTTGATGTCGGCAAGCTTAATATCACCGGCGAAATCCGACAAGCGGGTAAGATAATGGCTGTAATTTTGGATAGTTTTGGCTGAGCGGTTTTGTTCCAACTCTAAATACTCCAGAAAATCGCTTACCGCTTCATCGTAACTCATAATTTAGTCCGTGTCGCTTGCCCCGCACTAAATCCTGAGCGGAGAAGAGAGGAAATACCTCTATTTCGGAGCATCAAGATTTTAGTGCCGGGGTACAACATAAGCATATTATATAGCGGGCAGGGAATAGTAGATAGAGTTTGGCTTGTTGAGCAAAAAACGTATTCAATTTGCATCCAGTCGTTACATCTGTTACAATCCTTGATAACATGGAAAGAACGTTAGTATTGCTCAAACCCGATGCGGTGCAGCGCGGTATCATTGGCGAAATTATCTCGCGCTTTGAAAAGTCCGGCCTTAAACTTATCGCCACCAAAATGGTAAGGGCTAACGAAGATTTGGCCAAAAAACACTACCCTAGCGACCGGCGAGAATTTATAGAAGGTATGGGCCGTAAGACGTTGGGCAGCTACAAAGAACAGGGGCTTAACGCTAATGAGGCCTTTGGTACTGAAGATCCGCACGCCATAGGCCTGCAGGTGCAACAGTGGTTGGTGGACTCGCTGACTTCGAGCCCGATTATTGCGCTGGTACTAGAGGGGCCGCACGCCGTAGAGTTGGTACGTAAAATCTGTGGCAATACTCTACCTATTAAGGCTAACCCGGGTACCATCAGGGGGGACTATTCCTTTGATTCGCCAGCTTTAGCTAACAGCGAAAAGCGCGCCATCCGCAACTTGGTGCACGCCTCCGGTGATAAAGCTGAGGCCGATTTTGAGATCAAACTGTGGTTTACGGAGTCTGAACTGCATAGCTATGACTCAGCCCACCAAAAACACATGACCGGCTAGAAGCTACACGGGCGTGCGGCTACTTTTTTGGCTTGATCTTAACGGCGGTGCCGTAAGCTGCGACCTCGCTCATTACGCCGCCCAGTTCACTGGTGTCAAAATTCATACCAATGATAGCGTTGGCACCTTTGGCCTTAGCCTCTTGGCGCATCCTGTCTACTGCTTCCTCGCGTGTTCGCCCCAGCAGTTTGGTGTAACCACCGACTTCGCCGCCAAAAATCGTTCTAAAGCCGGCGCCGATGTTGCTGAATAGGTTGCGGCTACGCACAATCAACCCGAAGACCTCGCCGTAAACTTCCACCACCTCGTAACCAGGCACGTCGTTAGTGGTCGTAGTGACTACTAAAATATTATTGTCCATATAACCTCCTTTTTAATTGGTACCCTGGGCAGGATTCGAACCTGCGACGCCCGCCTTAGGACGGCGGCGCTCTATCCACTGAGCTACCAGGGCGTTACTCTAAATTGTAGCATTGCTTAACCCCTATACCCTAAAGCCCATCACCTATATAATGTAGCCATGAGCGCCAAGCCAGAAAAGTCTGACTCCGAAGATGTCGACGATATCGAAGAGCCGGCAGAGCAAAAACCCAAACACTTCAAAGAGCAGTTCGAGGACGAAGAAACACTGCTGGTCTTCCGTAAACATCCAATAGTCATGCGCCGCGGCCTCGTCTACTGCATGTTGGCTATTTTATTGGGGACTATTCCGGCGTTCGTCAAACCGCAGTACAGCTACTTTTTTGGCGGCCTGGCGGCCGGTTTTATCTTAGGTATTATCCTAATTTTTCCGTTCTGGGTACGCTGGTATTTTAGTGTTTACATCATGACCGACAAAAGATTTATCCAGCAGACCCGCTCGCTACTGCAAGTCAATGTCGTAGATATCGGCTTGGAACAGATACAGATGATCAATTATCAGATCTCCGGCCTAGAGGAGACAGTGCTTAACTTTGGTACAATAGTGGTGCAAACGTACGTGGGTGACTTGGTAATCCGCGATGTGCACCACCCGGCCCGTATCCAAAAGAAGATGGTGCATATCTTACGTGATCTAGGGATCCATCCCACTCAGCGCCCGTTTGCCGGTGGCGACGATGACCAGCACAAGACTTTAGGTGATGATTAAAAAATTTCGTAAAAAGTTGAGTAAGAAAGCCAACCGCCAGGCCAAGAAGGTCAGGGGGTTGGTTCCCGATTCTGTGGTCGAAAAAGCCTCCCAGCTCAACCCGCTGGCGCCCCCGCCCGAGCCGACCGTGGTCAGTTCGGTGCCGCAGATTACCACTGAAACCATCGCTGAGCACCGTGAGCAGGTACTGTCCGGCGCCCGTAAGTATATTTATCCATTGCAGCACTCTAAACACCGTATTATCACTATCACCGGTAGCATTGTAGCGGCGGCCGTTGCCGGATTGCTTATCTATTGCTCCATCGGCCTCTATAAGCTCTACCAATACAATACTTTCATATACCGCATCACGCAGGTGGTGCCGTTTCCTATCGCCCGCGTCGGCGGTACCTATGTAGATTACGAAAACTACCTGTTTGAATTGCGCCACTACGTCCACTACTACCAGACCCAGCTGGGCCGTGATTTTTCTGGCGAGGATTACCAGCAGCTGGTGTCATTCCGTAAACAAGCCTTGCAGGATAGCATTAATAACGCTTACATCAAGATCTTGGCGCAAAAAAACCACGTTGGCGTGTCTAACGCCGAGGTCAACGACCGTATAGCTGAAGTCCGCGACCAAAACCGCTTGGGCGATAATAATAAGGTCTTTGATGATGTTCTGCGCGATTATTGGGGCTGGTCAGTTAATGATTTTAAGCGGGCTCTTAAGCAGGAAATCCTATCCGAAAAAGTCGTTGCTAAGCTGGATACAACCGATATGGCGCGTGCCAACGCTGCGCTGGCCCAGCTCAAAGCCGGCGCCGATTTCCAAACTTTGGCCAAGCAAGTTTCGGACGCGCCGGATAAAGCCAACGGCGGTGATTATGGTTTTAACATTACGCGCTCTAACCCCAATGTACCGCCACAAGTAGTAGGGGCTATATTCAAACTTAAAGCTGGCCAAATATCCGGCGTGATTGACGCTGGCCAAACCCTGGAAATCGTTCAGGTGGTCAGCAATGACGGCACTAACATTACTGCCCGCCACATATCTTTTAATTTACAGAACACCTCGGTTTATATCAAGCCGCTGCAAACTAAGTACCCGACCCATGAATACGTACATTTTTAAGCCAAGTGCTCAAGCTAACCCATTATGATAATTGAAATGCGCCGTAAGGCACGTAATTTTGTAAGACAAAGACGCAAGGTCTTAACGCCGGCGCTGATTTGTTTGTTGGTGGTCGAATCACTGCTTGTGGGCGGCTACTTACTAATCAATATAGGCCGGAATGACAAAGTGGTGCCGTCGTCGGTCGCTGTTTCTACCCGCGTTATAGCCAAGACCAAGCCACCAAAACCAACCGTCCAAGCCATAACGCCCATACCAGCCAATGATTACACTATTCCAGCCATCAGCAATGGCCTGGCCCCAGTGCTAAGTCGGATACCAACCGCCGAACCAGTGGTCTTTCTAGGCATTGACGACGGTATTTATCAAGAGCCAACCGCAGCGGCGCTTATGAAGGCCAATAACGTTAAGGCCTCCTTGTTTCTTGTCTACCGCTTTATCAAAACTAATCCATCGTATTTCGCTGATTTGAGCGCCCGGACCGGTTCAATGATCGAAAACCACACCTATGACCACTCATGGTTGACCAGTCTCAACTACGACCAGCAAAAACAGGAAATCTGTAGCAATGCCGACATATTCACCCAGTGGTTTGGCAGGCGGCCAATTATTATGCGGCCGCCAGGCGGCTATTATAATGCAACGACTCAGGCAGCCGCTGCCACCTGCGGTATGCAGGCAGTTATTATGTGGGACGCAACGGTTAATAATGGCAGCTTGCAGTATCAGGTGGGGCACGGCTTACGACCGGGCGATATCGTGCTGATGCACTTTCGCACCACATTCGTTGAGGACATGCAGGCTTTTATTAATGCCGAAAAAGCCGCCGGCTTGCACACCGATTTGCTAGAAAACTGGCTGCCAAACAGCGCCACAGACTAAGCAGCCTAGTTTAAACCCAGCTAGTTTCCAGGGCCATACCTTCCCGGTAACCGGCGTCTGATTGGATACCAACCACCGCTTTTTGATAAAACTCTTCCAGGTTACTAGCACCAATGTAAGTCATTGAACTACGCAGGCCGGCAACTAGCCAATCGATTATATCTTCGGCGCCCGGCCGGTCACTATTTAGATAAGCTTTACTGCTACTGATTCCTTCTTCGAAAAACTCTTTTTTGGCCTGTTCAAAGAGTGAATCGGTTTGGTTACGGCCTTTTATGGCGCGTTTACTAGCCATGCCGAAATTTTCTTTATAAAGTTTACCATTACTATCAATTATCGTATCGGCTGCGCTTTCATAGGTACCGGCCCAAAGTGAGCCGAAGAGCACATTGCTGGCGCCGGCCGCCAACGCCAACGCCACATCGCGCGGGTAACGGATGCCACCGTCGGCCCAAATGTGCGCGTCCATTTGCCTGGCGGCCGCGGCACATTCCAAAACGGCGCTAAACTGCGGCCGCCCAACGCCAGTCATCATACGCGTAGTACACATGGCACCCGGGCCAACGCCAACCTTAATAATATCCGCGCCGGCTTCAATCAGTTCCTTAGTCGCATCGGCCGTAGCGACATTTCCAGCTACCAGGGGTGTTTTCTTAGCTACCGAGCGGGCAGCTTTTATGGCGCGGATCATTTTTGCCTGGTGGCCATGCGCGGTATCCAGCACGATTATATCGGCGCCCAAGGCAAGTATTTGGCTGACCTTGTCGGCCAAATTGCCATTAATGCCCACTGCAACGGCTACAGCTAACCACCCATGCCTATCCGTTGCCGGAGTATAAATAGTTGAGCGCAGCGAACCTTTTTGAGTTACCACGCCAATGACCTTTTGCTTGGATATAACCGGTGCTACTGTAACCCGTTTTTTGCGTAAAAGCTCAAATATTTTTCTGGGCTCCAAGCCATCAGGGACGCTGACTATCTCGTTTTTCATCACCGAGGCCAATGGGGTGAACCTATCATAACCCACGCCATCTTTCTCCTTAAATATACCTACCAGCCGGTTTTTAGCGTCCACCACAATTACCGACTCGTGTGAGCGTTTATGAATGATATTTAGGGCATCGGCGATGGTATTAGTAGGCTCCAAAAGTAGCGGTGTTTCATAGACAAGATGGCGTGATTTGATGTAGCTAATGGTGTCTTTAAGCACAGGGAGCGGTATGTCTTGGGGCAAAACCGTCAGAGCGCCCCGGCGGGCCACAGTTTCAGCCATGCGCTTACCAGCCACGGCGTTCATGTTGGCGACTATAAGCGGCAGAGTCGCACCCGTATTATCATGCGGCTTTAAATCAACCGCAAAACGCGACTCAGCATCGCTTTTACCGGGCACCAAAAACACATCGCTGTACGTTAAATCGTAGGCCGGGCGCCGGTTGTTTATAAACCTCATGCAAATTTTATTCTAGGCCAGATATAGGAATAATCAATATACCATTAACTAATAAAAACCCTAAACTTGGCGGGCCCGACCGGATTTGAACCGGCGATCTCCTCCGTGACAGGGAGGCGTGTTAGGCCGCTACACTACGAGCCCTCGGCCCAAGAACAGATGTATTCTAACAGATACGGGGATCAAAATAAAGCCCGTCTGCCCCGCCAGAATCTGCTATACTACAATTTTAGTGGACGGGGCAAACTCTGGAGCAGAACTAGAAGCCCAAATTGAAACCTTAGCCTGGGAGGCTGAGGTTTTTAATATACCCCCTGTACATATCCCTGGATACAACTGGTGGAGTAGACACCTGTTGCTGCAGCCCGGGGTTTTCTTAGAAGAGTTCGGGGAACTTCAAGACCTGATAAGATATTTTGGCAGTCGGGATGATGATCCTCAAAGTCCACAAACCCGACTGCAGCAAGTAAAACGGGGCGGGGTTATCGTACCCGGGGTTATCGATTTTTACGTAAAAATTGGTGTCGAATCGAACAGAGTTTTACGTAAGCATTCCGATACCGCGCGCAGTCTTGGCGGTGCTGCTATCCATTTTGAAACAGATGGCCAGCCAAGCGTAACAGAGTAGTATTTGCTATACTATATCTGTAATGCCGATGCCTAAAAAATCGCGACCAGACTGTTTAAGATGCGGGAAAAAGACAAACGGGCCTAACTACAAGTATTGCTCCAATAAATGTCAGGTTAACTATCAGTATGAGCAATATATAAAGCTATGGTTGCTCGGCGAAATAACTGGACTTCAGGGACACGGCGTTGTTTCCAATCATATCAAACGATACCTGCGTGAGAAATTCGGAAACAAATGTTGCATTTGCAGCTGGGCTCAGGCTAATGTGATTACGGGGCAGGTCCCATTAGTTGCCGATCACATAGACGGCAACTGGAAAAACAATATAGAAAGTAATCTTCGCTTGATCTGTCCAAACTGCGACTCTATATCGGCTACATACGCTGGTTTAAATAGAGGTAACGGTCGAAAACAAAGATTATTAAGTAAAAGGGTCAAAGAAAGCAAATTGTTAGTTGCAGGCGTGCCGGAGTAACTCAGCTGGTAGAGTAGCTCATTCGTAACGAGCAAGTCGTGGGTTCGAGTCCCATCTCCGGCTCCAGCGAGTGTAGTACAGTGGTAGTATGCCAGCTTCCCAAGCTGGAGATACGGGTCCGATTCCCGTCATTCGCACCATGTTTTGATGTAAACTTACATAAGTGGAACTGCCCAAAAAATTTTTACACGACCGCTTAGTGCTACTGCTTATAACAATAGTAGCTATCCTGTTAGTTATAGGTGTTAGTACGGTACTACTGCGTTTTGACGTTTCTAAAAACCCCACCACCATTGTTGCCTATAGGCCTAATATCTCTGGCGCCAGTTATCAAAGCGGCCGGCCCATAGATATCTATAGCTTGGCGATTTTTATGGCGCTTGTCTCCGTTGGCGGCGTGATTTTAGGTGCCCGCACCTACATTGTGCGCCGTTCAATAGCTATTTTTCTTCTTAGCTCCACCGTCTTTCTGCTCATCTTGGCTATCCGCGTGGCCTGGAGCATTATATCGCTCCAGTAGGAGCGAATTTAGCATCTACCATTTGTCATTTAGCATTTATTTTTCATTTGTCATTTAGCATTGAGCAGCAAAGTTAAATGTTACCTGTTAAATAAATGTGAATTGTGAACTGTTAAATGTAAAATAGTCTTATGAGATCAATCGAGATTCCGCAGCCTGAGGACCGCGACTGGAAATACCGGGCCTTCGAGATTCTACCGGCAGTGTTAACCTGGACAATCCTAAGCCTTCCCGTAGTTTTGGGCATTATCAGCGCCCCGGCGGCGGCATTCTTCGTCATTGGCTACTTAATGCTTTGGTTTGTCCGTGCTATCGGTATAGATCTGCGCTCGCTCCAGGGATGGCATAATTTGAACCAACATAAAAGACTCCCTTGGAAAAAGCTCAATAGCGATCTGGAAATCCTCGAACCCAGGACTAAAAATGCCCCTGGCTGGCATGCCCGTAATCTACGCCGGGTAGAGAATAATATCCCCCGCACCCGCATTAAACCCAGCGAGGTTTATCACGCCGTTATCATCGCTTTCTGGAACGAGTCACGCGAGATCTTAGGGCCGACGGTTAAATCGGTACTAGATAGTGACTACGACCCCAAAAAAATCATCCTAATCTTGGCTTACGAGCAGCGCGGCGGCCCGGAAATAGAAGCTACCGCTAGAAGCTTGATTAAAGAATACGGCAAAGATTTCTACTACGCCCATGCCGTGATGCACCCATGGCCAATGACCGGGGAGGTTATCGGGAAGGGCGGCAATATTACTTATGCCGGTCGCTGGCTGAAAACCTACTTGGAAGAACAAAAAATTGACCCATTGCACGTTTTGGTCACCACACTTGATTCGGATAACCGTCCGGATCCTCAGTATCTTGGCGCCTTGACCTACACCTATTGTTCCACCGAGGATCCCAAACACTCCTCCTACCAGCCGGTACCAATGTTCCTCAATAATATCTGGGATGCGCCGGCGCCGATGCGCGTAGTCGCCACCGGTAACTCGTTTTGGAATATCATCTTGTCAATGCGCCCACACATGTTGCGTAACTTTTCCAGCCACGCCCAGCCGATGGCCGCTCTAATCGACACCGATTTTTGGAGTGTGCGCACTATCGTGGAGGACGGCCACCAATTTTGGCGAACCTGGTTCCGCTACGACGGCAACCACCAAGTCTATCCTATATACGTGCCGATTTACCAGGATGCGGTACTGGCTGAAACCTACCGCAAAACCATAAAAATGCAGTTTATCCAGGTCCGGCGCTGGGCATGGGGCGCCTCCGACATAGCTTACTTTATCAACCAGGGCTTTTTTAAGATTAATAACATCCCGCTACATAAAAAAATTGCCAAATTTGGCCGCCTGCTAGAAGGCCACATTAGCTGGTCTACAGCTCCGCCGATCCTACTGCTGTCCGCTTATCCGCCGTTTTTCCTGCATCCGCAAAGTTTTGTCGGCCAAGAGCTGCCCCAGTATGCCAGCGCCCTTCAGAGGATCGCTATGGTCGGTATTTTGATCAGCCTTTTTCTATGCATGAGATCGCTGCCCCCTAAGCCAGAGCGCTATAAACGCCGCCGCACCGTTTGGATGGTCATCCAATGGATCTATCTGCCGATTACATCTATAATTTTCAGTTCCTTCGCTGCTATATACGCGCAAACCCGGCTGGCTTTTGGCCGGTATCTGGGCTTTATCGTTACTGAAAAAGCCAGTAAGAGTAAACGCGTGGACACCACAGAGTTACTGAAGTAACTCTCATTTGACATTTATCATTTGACATTTAGCATTTATTTTTCATTTGAACATTTTTCATTGCCCCACATTTGTTAAATACTACCTGTTAAATAAATGTAAATTGTTAAATGTAAAATGATAAATCCTGCAAAGCTAGCTTTGCAGGCTAGGGTGTTCGGCCATATAACGTAAACCAGCTCGTTTATCCAAACGGCCCAAGACCTTTGATGTGAGCTTGCTGATCTGTTCTGGCGCGAACAAGGGGCTCTCCGGCAGCTTTAGCAGGTTCTTTATAACAGTGTTAGTTACTTCCCGGGCGTCCACATAGCAGTTTTTTCGGTCCTGTAGGGCTAATAGTACTTCGGTAAACAGCAAATCGGGCAAAAAGGCCTTTGTAGAGGCCCCAGATTGGACTAAAAGGGCATTAGGCAGGTCTATAGCCTCGTGAGTGGTAAAAACCGCCTTACAGGCCAAGCATTGCCGCCGGCGCCATACCTGATTGTTACGCTTCTGCAAACGGCTATTGATGACCTTTGTCTCATGCCCACAATATACACAAATCATAGAGGTATTCCGTATTGTGTATATGGTATTAGGTATTTCGGCATACTTTATACTCCATACCTGATACCCCATACTAAATACTTTTTTGAGTGAACCATGTCAACATATTGACATGGCCCTATTAAAAAAGCTAGTGGATAAAACTCACAAAACTGGGGATTGATAAACAAAAACCCCGCTTTCTTCAGGGAAGAGCGGGGCTAATGGCGGAATATACTAACTGTTAGCGTTAGCCGTTTGCCGCACCCTACGTAGGCGTGGGCGCACCGGCTTAACAGTAGTGATTTCCTCGTAAAACAGCTTGAACTGGTCAAGCGCATTACGCTTATTGGTACTCACTAACTACCTCACGTTAACTCGGTTATGCTAACACAGTAATCAATTTATGTCAATAGCCCTGACCTCTGTTAATGCTCATGCTTTGATCGGATTTTTTGATTTTGCCATCTGTTACAATTAACCAAGATGCCAAAACGCTATTTTAAAGAGGTGCAAAGGAGTAAATCCGGTGGCCGCAGTGGAATTCTCAACACCCGTACCGGTTGGGTGAAAACGCCCTTTTTCATGCCGGTGGCTACCAAGGGCGCAGTGGTGGGCTTAGAGCCGGCCCAGGTAGCGGCTACCGGCGCTCAGGTATTGTTAGCTAACACCTACCATCTGCACATGCAGCCGGGCGAGAAGGTCATCAAAAAACTTGGCGGGCTGCAGGCTTTTACAGGGTGGAAAGGGCCAATGCTGACCGATTCTGGCGGTTTCCAAGTATTCTCGCTGGCCAACGTACGTAAGATCACCGAAGAGGGTGTAACCTTTAAAGATCCTAAGTCTGGCCGCGAAGTTTTAATTACTCCCGAAAAATCTATGCAGATCCAGTCAGACTTGGGCGCCGATATCATCATGGCCTTTGACGATTTAACAGGGTTGGATCCAGCGAAGACCAAAGTCCGTACAGATGAAGCCGTTGAGCGTACCCACCGCTGGCTTGTCCGCTGTATAGCCGAGTTCAAGAAACTGACAAAGAACCTGCCAGAAACAGAACGGCCTCTGTTGTTTGGTATCGCCCAAGGTGGCCTGGATAAAAAACTCCGCGCTAAAAGCTTGGAATTCGTGCAATCCCAGGAGGTAGACGGCTTAGGAATAGGCGGTTTATCCGTTGGCGAAAGCAAAAATGACATGCACGGCATGCTGAAATTCCTAGGCAAATTGTACGACCCAACCAAAATTCGTTATCTGATGGGTGTGGGTGAACCTTCCAATATGCGCTACGCCATTGAACACGGCATAGACATGTTTGACTGCGTACTGCCAACGCGCAACGCCCGCCACGGGTCACTCTGGATCACCGGTGATAAGAGATTGAACCTCAATAACGCCCGCCACGCAGCTGACCCCGGGCCGATAGACAATAAATGCGACTGTAGCACCTGTAAGATGGGCTACAGCCGCGCCTACTTGTACCAGCTTTTTAAGACGGATAACCCCTTAGGCGGCAGTTTGGCTTCTACCCATAATTTACGTTATCTGGCCCGCCTCTGCGAAGAATATCAATAAAAAATATTTCTCTGACAGTTTTTGGTGGGTGCGAAGGGACTCGAACCCCCGAAACCTCTTCCACGTCAAGGAAGCGCTCTAGCCAACTGAGCTACGCACCCAAATTTGTCGGGTGAAACTGAGCTACCCAACAAGAACATTATAACCTTATCTTATTTGATATAAAGATAGGAAGAGCCGCTAATAGGAGTACCATATATGGTATAATTTAGGAGCTGAGAGACCTGTGGATAAATAAGTAAAAAAGTACTAGCATTTTGTGGCTAGTACATATATACTCCTCAGTAGGTTGAGTTCTGCCGATGTGTTAACCCTCACACAAAATGGCTTGAATGACGTTGCGAGATCATTCAAGCCTTTTTGTTTTTCTAGCTGTCGCAAAATATCCTGCTAGCGCTTTTTAGAAAAAGCCCGAACTGTTATGATGTAAATCGAAGATGGAAGAGACTGATAAATTAAAAGAGAATGACCACCGCAGACTAGGCCAAGAACTAGATCTGTTCGTGTTTTCGGATTTGGTCGGAGCTGGTTTGCCCCTTTGGACTCCCAGAGGAACCATTCTTAGGGAAGAGCTGGACCGTTTCGTGCAAGGAATGCGGGATGAATATGGTTTTCAAGCTGTAACTATTCCCCATATCACTAAAAAAGAGCTTTATCAAAAGAGTGGACACTGGACAAAGTTCAGCAATGATCTGTTTCACATTAAGAGCCGTGAAGGGCATGAATTTGCCATGAAGCCCATGAACTGCCCACATCATATGCAAATCTATGCTAGTCGGCCTCGTAGCTACCGTGAATTGCCAATTCGCTACCGGGAAACCACCATGAATTACAGGGACGAACAAACCGGGGAATTAAATGGTCTGCTACGAGCGCGATCATTCACCCAAGATGATGCTCACGTTTTTTGTCGGGAGGAACACATCTTAGACGAAGTTTTAAAAATTTGGGGCATAATCGAGAATTTCTACAAAACCTTGGGCTTTGATCTGTCGCTGCGCTTCTCCAGGCGAGACCCTTCTACCCCTGATGCTTATGCTGGCAGTAGTGAAAAATGGCAACGGGCCGAGGGCGAGCTTAAAAAAGCGCTCGATAATCATCCTCATGCAGCTATAGAAGATGGGCTTGGTGATGCAGCATTCTATGGCCCAAAACTGGACTTTATAGCTAAAGACTCTCTGGGTCGAGATTGGCAGGTGGCCACTATCCAGATTGATTTTGCTCAGCCAGAGGGGTTAGACCTTACGTATGTTAATGAAAAAGGCGAAAACGAGCGCCCAGTTATGATCCACTGCGCGATCATGGGCTCTATTGAGCGGTTTCTGGCTGTTTATATTGAGCATACCAGCGGCAAATTTCCGATTTGGCTAGCGCCTGAGCAGCTACGGGTAGCGACCCTCAATGACGAAAAAAACATCTTAAAAATGGCACAGAGTGTTGTAGAAAAGGCAAAGACTATGGGAGTCCGTGTAATGTTGGATGACTCTAATGAATCGGTAGCCAAGAAAATCCGCGACGCCGAAGTTATGAAAGTACCCTATGTAGTAGTAATAGGGAACAAGGAACTAGAAAATGGTAAAGTGGCTCCGCGCCATCGTAGCGACCTGCCGGAACTGCCCGAATCATCCGTAGGCGAACTTCTCCAGAGGCTTTCCGAAGATGCCAAAGCCCGGAAGTAGATCTCCGAGTCAAGGTCGTCAGCGCGACCTTAAATATCCGCTAACGGCGGATAATCTCGAAGTCTCACTTCCGGGAAAGCCCGCAAATAAGCCTGTTATTGCCGTCGATATTGATGATGTATTAATGCCCCATTTTCAAGATCTCATTAATTGGTATAACAAAAAATATAAGACCAAACTAACATTAGCCAACAACCATCCTACTGACCCACGGCCCTGGGGGACAGAAAGCATCCACGAAGCAGTCCAAAGGGTACATGGCTTTTTTGATACCGGGAAGTTTCTAAGCTCCCAACCTTACAGAGAGTCTGTAAAAGCAGTTAATAAACTTAGCCAGAGATATAGTCTTATGGTCGTGACAGCCAGAGATACAATTCTTGAGAGAGTGACGAGGGATTGGCTGAAAAAACACTTCGGCGAGCTTTTTGCAGATGCGCATTTTACAGCCAGATATAGTCTGGATGGAAAGTCACAAACTAAGACCGCTGTATGCCTTGCCATAGGAGCTGGCTATTTAGTTGATGATGCCCTAGACCTCTCAATTGATGCGGCAAAGGCTGGAATAAAAGTCTTGTTGTTTGGTGACTACCCCTGGAATCAGACCAAGAAGTTGCCTAGAGGCATAGCTCGGGTAAAAAACTGGCAGGAAGTGCTGGAGTATTTTAATGCAGCGAGTAGATAATGATTTTAAAGAGCGGGTTTATATGCTGGTGTCACAGATACCCAGAGGGCGGGTGATGACTTACGGGCAGATTGCGGCGCTGGCTGGAGCGGCTTGGGCGGCCTGGGAAGTCGGCCAAATCGCTCATTTCGCACCTTGCGCCGGCCTAAAAACGTGTCCGGCGAATCCAATGAGCGGTACAGGTTTGGATGAAGTGCAAGGAAAGGCCGAGCAGCGGACTGAGGCGTATATGAAATACGGTGAAGGAGCAACGGAGGCTTTGACGCGGCAATTTGCCAAAAGCAAGAGCGGAGCTGCTGGCTCTGCTAGCAGGCAGGCTCTTGCGGCCTGTCCCGCTCATGATTTGCCGTGGCAGCGGGTGGTGAATAAAAAGGGCGGCTTAGCCCGGGGTTATACCCCTGGTGGCTATGCAGCCCACAAGCGCGACCTTGAAGCCGAGGGCGTGGCCGTAGATTCTGATTACAGGGTAGATATAGGTAAATTATTATGGTTTCCACCACATCAGGACCAGAACTTGTTGCTATAGTTGGCCTGACAGCCAGCGGCAAGTCGGATCTGGCGATGAGGCTGGCCAAAGAGCTGGATGGCGAAATAATCTGCGCTGATTCGCGTACGATTTACAGGGGGATGGATATCGGTACGGCCAAACCAACGATAGCCGAGCAGACTGATGTTAGACACTGGGGAATAGATCTGATAAAGCCCGGGCAGGGCTACAGCGCCGCCAAGTTTAAAAAGTATGCCAAAAACGCTATCACGGATATCCAGAATAGGGGCAAACTGCCGATTTTAGTTGGTGGCACCGGCCTATATGTGGACGGCGTACTTTATGATTTTGGGTTTATGCCTAAAGCTCCCAAAAGCCGGCGAGCCAAGCTGGAGGCTATGAGCCTGGAGGCGTTGCAGGACTTTATCCGTGAAATGAGTTGGCCGATGCCATTTAACGTGCATAACCGGCGGCATCTGGTACGTGTTATGGAGCGGCAGGGAAAAACCGGCTCTAAAAAGACCGCACCGCCTGCCGGAGTTTTGATGATTGGCCTGATGCCACCGGACGAGGTACTCAAAGAGCGGATTGCCAGCCGCGCTGAGGCAGTTTTTGGCCAGGGAATTATTAAGGAGACCGAGAAACTAATGGATAGATACGGCCGAGAAAGCGTGTCTAGCACAGCCGGCATTGCCTACCAAGTAATCCTAAGGCTAATCGGGGGTGAAATTACCCAAAATGAAGCCACTCAACTGATAGCTACGAAGGAATGGCAGTACGCGCGACGGCAAAAAACCTGGTTCAAGCGCGACCCTCACATAAAATGGTTCAATGATCCGGACGCAGCTTACGAAGCCATCAAAAAACAGTTGGTGAACACATAAAACAACGTTTTAGCTGGACACTTCTGGTACAATAAAAACAGGGAGAGAGAAGTGATTGAGCAACTGTTTGGATCAAAAACGCGGGTAAAGCTGCTGCAGCTATTTTACGCTAATCCAAACCGATCATTTTATGTGCGCGAAATCACCCGTAAAGTTAGCGAGCAGATAAATTCGGTACGTCGCGAGCTGTCCAATCTATTAAGCATTGGCATCATAACCTCCGATGCCAATAACAACCGGCTTTATTACGAAGTTAATCAAAAATATCAGTACTACGCCCCGCTGGCAATGATTTTCGGCGGACTAAAAGCTGCGCCGGTAGCGTCCAAGAAAACTGCTGGTGGCGCAACCATGCAAGATAAATCCAAAACTGCTACTGTGGCCCCAGAGCACCCCATGGCTAAAGAAATCCGTGGCACTGGGCGGGTGGATCTGGCACTTTTAACCGGCCAATTTACTCGTGACGAGCTTTCTGGTATTGATTTGCTGGTAGTGGGCGATATCAACCAATCTAAGCTGGACCGCTTCGTGGAAGAGCTGGAAAAAGCCGAGAATAAAGAAGTGCGCTATACCTCCATGCCGCTGGCCACCTATCAATACCGCGTGCAAATCAATGATCGCTTTGTTAGTAACGTGCTGGCGGCTAAAAAACAGGTTATAATTAATAACCAGGACCTACTCGTAGAATAAAAAATGATTCGTTACACTCATCAGGTTACAGGTTACAGGTTACAGGTTACAGAAACTGTAGCTAAACTGTTACCTACAACCTCTAACCTACAACCTCAAGCGACCGCAGGGAGCACCTAGTGGAATTGTCGTTTTTTGGTGCTAATTGCCTACGTTTGACGGCCAAAAAGGCTACCATTGTGGTCGACGACAATTTAGCTAATCTTGGCCTAAAAACGCTTACCAAACCAGACAATATCAGTCTGCGCACCTCTGTAAAGTTAATTCCCGAGCACGAGGCCAAGTTCAGCGCTGATATGCCCGGCGAATACGAGATGGCCGGTGTGGTTATCCATGGCGTGGCTGCACGGGCGCACATGGACAAAGAAGGCGAGCACACAGCAATAATCTACACTGTAGCCACCGATGACTTAAAAGTGGCTATTATCGGTCATATTTATCCCGAGTTATCGGACGACCAGCTGGAGCAGATCGGCTTGGTGGATGTGGCTATAATTCCAGTGGGCAATAGTGGATATACGCTGGATGGGGTAGGTGCCCTTAAAGTCGTTAAAGCCATTGAGCCTAAAGTGGTAATTCCCACTCACTACGCCGATAAAGCGGTTAAGTACGAGGTACCGCAGGTTGAGCTGGCCGAATCACTCAAGAATTTAGGCATGGAAGCCTCCGAGACACTTGATAAATATAGGCCCAAACCAGCCGAACTAACAGATACAACCCGGCTGATTGTCTTAAGCCGCCAATAGATAATATAAGACGCGATAATTTTATGGAACTCAGACAAAAGGCTAGAGAACTCATCGACAATAAATATACTAAGCTTGTAAGTTTGCTTGGAGGGCTAGCTACTTTAGCGGCCGCCGGGATTTACTTGCATGAATCTTTACATCCTAATTTTGATCTTTCGACCGGCGGTCTTGCCGTTGGGGCAACACTGGTTTTCCACGGTATAAATAGAGCCCGCGAAAGACGTCCACTTCCAGAAGAACCCGAGTCTTAAATAAGGCCTTTTTTCTTTAGGCTGCGGATGGCGGTGGTGCTGATTTTGACTTTGACTTTTTTGCCGTCTACCACTAGAGTTTTGGTCTGCAAATTAGGCTTCCACACGCGTTTGGTGTGGCGCTGAGAAAAACTGACGTTATTACCATACTGCTTTTTCTTGGTATCGATTTCTAATCTTCGCATAGGTATAATTTTCTAAGTTATTCAAACACCCATTCTATAGATTGTGTCGCATGATTTCAACCCAGCAGTAGACTTTCGATTCGTCCGCCCGTGGCGGACTTATATCTGCGGAGGCAGATAATATCGAAAGCTCACTACTGGGCAAGGGTGTTATTTTACTTGATTTTTTTATCCCTGTCCACTATCTACAGTCCTCTGCTGCTTAAGCTATACTAAAGGTCGTGAGCGCCAATCTGCAAACCATAATAATTCTTCTGATTGTGCTGCTTTTTAGCATGTCTATCCACGAGATGATGCATGCTTTTACTGCCGATTGGCTGGGCGATGATACAGCACGTATAATGGGCCGGGTTAGCTTGAACCCCTTGCGCCACATTGACCCGGTCTTTACAGTAGCCCTGCCGCTGCTGCTACTGCTTTCTGGCAGCCGATTCCTGTTTGGCGCCGCCAAACCGGTGCAGGTTAACTTTAACAAATTAAAATACGGCGAGTTCGGTGGGGCGATTGTGGGCATGGTGGGGCCAGTTACCAACCTAGTAATTGCGGCGGTGATGGCTTTGATCTTTAATCATCTGAGTTTAGTAAGTGGTACAGCTGCCTACAGCTTTTTTCAGCTGGCAATCATACTTAATGTGGGCCTGTTTATTTTTAACTCTATTCCTTGGCCGCCACTGGATGGCTCGCGCTTGCTGTACGCCTTTGCACCGAGGCCGCTGCAGGAATTTATGGAATCTATAGAACGCTTGGGGATAATGGGTTTGGTGGTCTTTATTTTCTTGTTTTACTCCTTTGGCGGATCTATCGGTGACATTATGTTAAAACTGGTGCACGCGCTTGCCCCCACCCTTATAACCTAATTTTCTCGCTAGATACGTGCTTGAGCAAAGTACAAGACGCTGCCGAGAAACAAGCGAGGCGTATTAATAGATACGTTGAGCGAGTCTCGCAGGCAGGCAACGCCGTAATTTGCCAAGAGCAGCAGCGGTGCTACCAGCTCCGCTGGTTGACAGGCGGCTGCGGCACGTATTTAGCGGGGTGTATAATATAAGCAGGTCGGTAAGACTAGCACAATAAATTTTCTGAACAGTTGGTTACTCGAGGGAGCTCAATATTTGCATCGGGCTGTGGCCCGGGCGTGAGGGCACCCACTTTGCGAACGCAGAGTAAATTTTGGTGCTTCAAACCGACCTACACATAAAAAACCCGATATTTATCGGGTTTTTTATGTGGTCGGGGATGCGGGATTTGAACCCACGACCTCACGGCCCCCAGCCGTGCGCGCTACCAACTGCGCTAATCCCCGTCGAAATTGAAGGACAACCTACGGTTTTCCTTCAACGCTCAGTCGGCAAAGCCGCCCCTGACGGGCAAGCCGAGCTACTACCTTTCCCTTAAGAAAGAACAATAACTATTATAAGATAGTAGGGATGAAAACGCTGAAATTCGACCATGGACAGGCCCAGGCTATCCTAGCCGGCCAAAAAAACTCTACTTGGCGGCTTTACGACGATAAGGACCTTTCTGTTAGCGACGATATAAAAATTGTCGATAAAGTTAATCCCAAAAACCCGGAGAGTTGGCGGATTATTGGCCAGGCTAAAGTCACAGAAATCATTGAAAAGCTACTGGGGTCAGTGACAGAGGAGGATTTACGTGCCCGCCCGCCTTTCAAAACTAAGGAAGAGGTGCTGGAAACCTATCGTGGCTACTACGGCCTGCGCGTAAATTTTGAAACGCCAGTCAAGATTATTTATTTTGATTTTACACCCACTGTTGGTGACCAGCCTAGCGGCGCTATGTTACTGGAAGAGGCTAAACTTTATACCGATGGCGCCTCGCGTGGCAACCCTGGCAATTCGGCCTGCGCCTATATTATTTGCAAACCCGATAATACAACGGTAGAGAAGGGCGGTTATTACATGGGTATGGCTACCAACAACCAGGCCGAATACTATGGTTTTATCAAGGGGCTAGAGCGGGCCCGTGACCTGGGAATTGATAAAGTAGACCTGTTTTCCGACAGCCAGCTAGTCGTTAATCAGATGACCGGTCGCTACAGGGTTAAGAACCAGGAATTGGCGCCGCTGCACCAGCAGGCCAAAGCTTTAGCAGAATCTTTTGAAGAGGTTGGCTTTACCTACGTGCCGCGTGAGCTTAACAAAATCGCCGACACCGAAGTCAATCGCATCTTGGACCAGGCCGAAAGAAACAAGCGCAAAAAATAGCCATAAGCAGGGTTGATATCAGGGGTGAGGTGTGCTATAATTCATCTTGGCTCAGATTATCGGCTGATTGCGTGCAGCAATGCACGAGGAAAGTCCGGGCAGTACATGGCAAAGGCAGTTGCTAACAGCAACCGGGGACAACCCTAGGGAAAGTGCCACAGAAACAACACAACCGTATCTCTAAAGGGTGCGGAAATGGTGAAACGAGTGAGGTAAGAGCTCACAGCGACCGCGGGTGACCGCGGGAGAAGGTAAACCCTGCCTACTGCAAGGAGACAGCTACCAGAGCGGCCAGCTACGCTGTCGATTGAACCGCTTGAGCCCAGTGGCAACGCTGGGCCTAGATAGATAATCAGCTAAAACAGAACCCGGCTTACGGATAATCTGGCTGACAAAGAGCTCCTCTGAAAAGAGGAGTTTTTTGATTTTGTTATACTTCTGCCATGACGACGTTTTATATTTGCCGGCACGGCGAGTCCGAGAACAATAAAAGGCGCAGGCTAATGGGCTGGTTGGATACGCCGCTAACAGATGAAGGCGTCCAAAATGCGGCGTCCTCGGCCGCGAAATTAAAGGGCATAAAGTTCGATAAAATTGTATCCAGCGACCTTGGCCGGGCCTTCACAACCGCTTATTTAATCTCCCGCGAACTTGGCTACACGGATGAAATTAAGCGGAGCAGGGAGCTGCGCGAAGTGAACTATGGCGACCTGGCAAACATGCCTTATGCTGCCTATCCTGAGAAGTCGCAGGCCGAAAACACAAATTTTGCCCCGCCGAACGGCGAATCACTAGCCCAAATGCAGCAGAGAGTTTTGGCTTACGCACATAAGCTCAGCGCCGACAACGCCGACAAAACCATCTTGCTTGTAGGCCACCACGGCACCATCAACGCCGTACATGCAAGTTTCACTGGCGAGGATATGGGCACAGCGGACGCTAATGAAAAGACCCACGACTTCGTCGCCCAATTCACCGTGAACGACGGCTCAATAACCTCCTTCACCGAACTCTAAATACGCGATTAACAGATACGCTTATGCTTGCATCAAATACCCAATGCGCCATACTTATTCCAAGATATGGACACAGGCAAACTGCTAAAGGTCATAAGCGACATTCGAAAGGACGAGTCGGAATTCTCGTTCCAATCACGGTTTTCTCAAATACTCACCTACTATAATGAACCCAATCGTGAGGCATTAAATTCGGAAAAAGAGGCAATATATAACGATATAAACAAGGGGATTCTGGCCAATTATAACTACTCAGACTCCAGTCTAATGAAACAGTTGGGCATAAAGGAGTTCTTTGGTATTGGTTCCCACGAGCGCTTGGATCAGATTCTGGGCAGCCAGTCGCAGGACACGCGACCACTACTGGAAGAGTTCATCGCAAAGAGACAAGACCAGGTTAACAGACTAAACAGCCTATTCGATATTATGAGCGGGTTTGGTGTTAACGCTCGTGAGCTGGGAGATGATGAGTACGAGATAGGATTCTCCTTGCCTGTTATCTATACCGATTTGGATAAGCTTCAGGAGGCAATCGCCGACATTAACAACTTTTTGAATGGGCTTTCAAGTGCTGCCGGCGAACAAGCTGCAGTTAGGGTCAAGTATGTCAGCAATGGCACCCTAGAATTATTTCTAAGCGCAGGGCTGACACTGGTCGTTAACTTTAATAAAGTTCTAGAATTTTCACTCAAGATCTACCACACGCTCAGTGATTGTGACGAAATCATAGAAAAGGCAAAAGCGTTTACAAAAGCCAAAACCAGGCGGAAGACCATAGAAAACGGTCTCAAGAAAGAAAGCCAAATGCAGGTGGATAAATTGATTGACGAAATGATTAAGGAGCTTGGCATAAAGGAGCATGACCATAGGAATAGAGTGAAGGGTCTATTTGTCGAAATACTGAAGCACATTGAAGCAGGAATAATACCCGAAGTTAGAGTTCCAGAGTTGCACGAGCCGAAGGAACTAGGCACCGATGCAACTAGCGAGCAAAAAAAAGAGTACAAAACATTGGCGAATAGATACGAGAGAAATATGGTCATACAGAATCGTAACCGCGAAATATTGAAGCTAGAGGAAAGCAACTTTTACGGCACATCGGTAAACTTCTTGAAGGGCTCGGACGCCGACACGATCGCTAGATAGCTGGCGTCTGATGAGTCCGGGCATAAGAAGCTGGCCCGAGCAGAGCGATTGACTTTTCAATCCGTTTATGCTAATATGTACCCAAGTTCAAAAACAAAAAGGAAAAATATTATGTCCATAGAAGCATTAGCAAAACCGCGGCCTTTACAACCCGGTGAAACAGATCATACTCATTCCAAAGAATATGTTTTGGCGCGAGGTGTAAACGTTGAGGTTGATAGGATGAACGAGAGGAAGAAGTTTAACGATCGAACTACAAATTCAGATTATGCAAATTCTCTGATAGAGCACCCGACAACTAGGATGAAGGAGCTCGGAAGGGATGACATCGCTAGAGACCAACACGAACTTTATCTGCATCATCCTGAGAAACTGAGCAGAAGGCAGAGAGCTATGTTTAGAATCGGAGATAAACTTGAGCAAAATGGCGTCCTTGATCTAGTGGGTGACCTTTTAGAGCCAAGGCCAACTCATGATGATAAACGTTCCTACTGGGGCACTGGCCCTTATAAATATATGTCGTCCGAAGAACGTCGAGCCTATAGACATTCTCGCGGATACGATCGTAGATAAATTCTCTTCTATTTTTGGGTCCCGGCATCGGCTTTTTCCTGCAGCCAATAGGGCCGGGCATAAGGAGCTAGCCCGGCTTTTCGGGCATCTGTCGAGGCCTGAGTGGATGATGTGAAAAAGGGGCGTCTTTGAGTGCTAAAGCATGTCCGACGAAACTAAGCAGTCGGGGACTGCTTAGCGAGGAGTTCTTTAGCAAGCCCGCTTTTTGACTATCAGACACATCAAGCCGAGACAGCCGCCCGAGAGCTTTGATTACTTTGTCGGTACAAAGTAACAGATTATTTAAGCACTTTGCAAAAGTGCTACTTGGTTTTAACAGCAGCTTTTAAGACTTCTTCGAAGCCGACCGGCTCGTTTATTCAGCTAGGCTATTGTGGTCTCTCTGCCGCCATAAACCTTCATCCCTCAAGAAGTCTTTTTTCTAGCGAGCTGAAGAGTGGCAGAGAAATGGAGTGTAACTCTATTACCAAACTTGGTTTCAATCAAATTTCTAACTTCAGCCAAAAAGCCCTCCCGATCAAGTTCAGGCAGCTGTGAGACGTGCGAAATTGTTCGTAGATAATTCAAATAATCCTCCATGTTTTGGTATTCGAACGCAAGTGGCGGATCAGTTACGAAAAAGCCGATTTCATCGAAAAGATTAGTATCCACAGTTAATTTAGGACCCAGGTCCTCCATGTGTTTAACTAGTGGGCTGACAGCCTGAACTGTCCTTGGAGCCATACCAGATCTTAGAACACTAGTAACGCCATAACGTAAAACTATTGGCTCGAACGCGTCAAAATAGGCTTTGTCCTCAGGCAGTTCGACTAAATCGTTATAGATTATCGCTACATGCCCACCTGGCTTAAGCAGGCGAGCCATTTTTTTAAAAAGCGTTTCCTGATTGACCCAATGTAATGAAGTTGCGCCGTAAATAAGATCAAAACTACCTTCAGCAAGTTCTACGTCTTCAAATTTGCCGACAACAACATTGGCGTTGGGAAATGGGGCCAGGTTACGTCTGGCTATATCTGCCAACTGTGGTCCAGGCTCTACGGCCGTAAGTGAGTATCCACGTTTAGCCATAGGTATAGTGGCCTGACCGGTACCCGGACCAATTTCCAGCAACCGGGAGCTAGGATGAAGGTGAGTTTCAGCCGCTAAGATGTCAAATAATTGTTCAGGGTAACCAGGCCGTAGGCGATCATAGTATGCAGCTTCTTTATCGAATAAGTCGCCTGCTAATGTGTTATGCCCACTCGGCGGTGTAGGCTCGGTGCTCATAACTACTTAATTTTGGCGGCTTTCAAAACCGCTTCAAAGGCCTTGGGTTCGTTGACGGCCAATTCTGCCATCACTTTTCTGTCTAAAGTGATCTGCGCCTTTTTCATACCATTAATAAGCACGCTATAAGTCGTTCCATGCGTGCGGGCAGCGGCATTAATGCGGGCGTTCCACATCTGTCGGAAAGTCCGCTTGCGGTTCCGGCGGTCGCGGTAAGCGAACTGCAGGGCGCGGGTTGTGGCCTGGCGGCCGCGCTTCAGGGAAGAGCGGTGGGATTTTTGCATGCCCCGCGTGGCCTTGCGGACTTTTAAATGGCGTTTATGGCTGGCCACACCCCTTTTTACCCTCATCGCTGTGCTCCTCGGGCATTTGCCATTTGCCATTTGCCATTTGCCATTAATTTACCAAGTGGCATTTGCCGTTGATTAAATGAAAAAAGATCAATAAATGTTAAATGTGAATTGTTAAATGTGAATTGGAATGACGTAGTCATGACTAGACTCCTAGGTTCCGGCGGATGTCTTTATTGTGTTTGCCATGCAGCTGCTGCACACCGGCAAAATGCCGCTTGCGCGAAGCTGATTTCTTCTCTAAAAAGTGGCTGCCGGTGGCGCGCCTACGCAGCAATTTACCGGTCTTGGTGACGGTAATGCGCTTGCCGGTTCCTTTATGAGTCTTTAACTTTGGCATGGGGGCGATTCATCCTAACGACGAAACTCAGCTGCCGGCCAGCAAATTCGGGTGGTTGTTCAACGACAACGTCGTCGCCCAGATCCGCCGTAATTCGCTCGGCTAACTTATAACCCAGCTCTTTGTGGGCCAGTTCTCGTCCCCTATAGACTACCGCAATCTTCACCTTATGTCCAGCTTCCAGAAAAGCCGTGACTTTGCGCAATTTGATGGCTAAGTCATGGTCGCCGATGCGCAGGCTGGTGCGCATTTGCTTTAGGTCCAGCGGCTTAGATTTGGCGCGGCTTTTTTGCGCCTGCTTGGTGCGCTGGTAATTATATTTGCCCCAATCAACGACTTTGGCTACCGGCGGCTTGGCATCGGGCGAGACTTCCACCAGGTCGAGTTCGGCTTCCCGGGCGGCGGCCAAGGCCTCAGAGCGGCTTAAAACGCCTAGTTGGCGGCCATCTTCACCTATAACACGCAGTTCAGGGGCCCTGATGGCCTCGTTGATCCGGGGGTCCTTAGAGATTTCTCAACTCCATGCTTTTCGTGAATGAATAATATCAAAGCCGATACCTTTACGCAAAGACTTGCTGGCGGTATTGCAGGGCTTCAGATATGTGCTGGGGTTCTATGGTTAGCTCGTTGGCCAAATCGGCGATGGTGCGGGCGACTTTGACCGAGCGCACGTAGGCCCGCGCCGAGATATTAAGCTTGCTGGCGGCACTATCCAGCAGATCTTTAGCATCGGTAGTCAGGCCGGCTTGCTCGCGCACTTCTTTATTGGTCATGGAATTGTTGTAGCGCGCCTTGCCAAAGCGCCGGTGCTGGACAGCATAGGCTTTTTCTACCCTTGATCTGATTTCCAGCGTCTGGCTTTTGGCCGTGCGCTTTTCCAACAGTCGTTTGTGGTCAACCTCGTGGACGGGCAGATGCAGGTCTATACGGTCCAGAATTGGCCCGGAAACCTTCTTCTGGTACTTGGCAATGGCGCTAGCCGTACAGACACAGGGCTTATTAGTGCCGTAGTAGCCGCAGGGGCAGGGGTTCTGGGTGGCTACCAAGATAAAATCAGCTGGGTAAGTGGCGCTATCACGGACACGGGAAATACTGACCGTGCCATCCTCTAGCGGCTGGCGCAGGGCTTCCAGGCAGGCGTGGCTGAACTCAGGCAGCTCATCAAGGAATAACACGCCACGGTGGGCCAAGGTGGCCTCACCGGGTTTGGGCACGCTGCCGCCGCCCACCAAGGCCGTGGCGCTGGCCGTGTGGTGCGGCGTGCGGAAAGGCCTATTGGTGATGATGTCGCAGTGGCCGCCGTTGCCCAGAGAGTGCAGATGGGTTACTTCCAGTACTTCTGAGTGGTCCAAAGCTGGCAAAATGCCGCACATGGCTCTTGCCAGCATGGTTTTACCGGTGCCTGGCGGGCCGTGCAGTAGGATATTGTGATGGCCGGCCGCGGCAATCTCCAGCGCCCGTTTGGCAATCGGCTGGCCGGCGATCTCGGCAAACTCAATGGCATCGATATCTACCGGGTCGACTTTGATCTTGCCGCGGCCGGTTTTGAGACTTTTTAGCGGCAGGGTTTCGCTTAAATCAAGATAAACGTCCCGCAGGGTTGTCGCGGCTTTAACGGTGATCTCTGGTATAAGCCTGGCTTGGTCCAAGTTGGCCCGCGGTATGTAAAAATGGCCGAAACCCAGGTTCTTGGCAGCCAAAATTCGGCCGATTAAGCCACGGACAGGCCCAAGCTCGCCCTCCAAGCTTAGCTCACCCAAGAATATATAATCGCTTAAACTATCGGTTTTGATCTGTTGGGAGCGGGCCATAATAGCCACCGCCATAGCTAAATCAAGGCTGGTAGAATCCTTGGGGATGTCAGCCGGCGACAGGTTAATAGTAACCCGTTTTTTGGGGAACTGGATCGTGGAGTTGGCAAAACTGGCGCGCAGGCGCTCCTTGGCCTCGTCTACGGCCTTGGAGGCATCGCCGATTATCAAAACCGAGGGCAGGCCGTTGGTGATATGGCATTCCACGTCTACCACCACGCCGCCGCCCATGTAATCCACGATGCTCTTAACTGGCTTTTTCATGAGATTTAGCTGAATTATCGCACCTCAAGCGCAAAAGATTAATTGCTAGAGCTTAAAAAACTTCAAAAAGCCTCCCGCACCATGATCTTTTTCGGGCATTAGCGAAGCCTGTAGCTAACGGGCCTGGGCATAAGAAGCCAACCTGAGTAGATGTCGTAAAGAAGGAGCGCCCTTGGGTGCTAAAGCATGTCCGACGAAGTGGATATGCTGGGAGCATATTCGCGAGGAGTTCTTTAGCAAGCTTGTTTTTGATCGGCAGCTACATCAAGTTGGCAACGCGCCCAGCAGCTTTGCTACTTTGGGTGGCCAAAGTAGACATACGTTTAGTTCTTTGGAAAAGAACACTCAAAATCTCGGGCAGGCTAATAGCAAAACGTCCGGACTAATGCCGGACGTTTTGCGAGTTTTGGTTGGGTTTTGGAGTTTGCCCAGCAGTGAGCTTTCGCGTGGCTTTGCCAATATCCGCTTTGCGGATAGTCGCGAAAGTCTACTACTGAGTTTGTTTGGCGAACTTTTTGTTTATAAGGTTTTGGATGGAACAACGGCTTGCGAGAAGCCGTTGTTACAGATCAATTTTTGTTTTGAGCACTTTTTTTATTCAAGTGCCATCCTCATCTTATAAACTACTGATTTTGATGTCAACAAGATTTTTATGCTTTTTTTGACAAACCTGTGCATAACTTTTTGCTAACATGCCAGCAAAATCTACGCGAAAAAATGTTTGCTACACTCTAAGCATGAAAAACCTGCCGTTTTTCGCCAACACGCCGGACAATACTCGCTGCGTCCAGGCAGCTTTTAGAATCATACTCAAATATTTTATGCCGGAGCGCAATTTTAGCTACGCGCAGCTGGACCAAATGAGCCAGAAAATGCCCGGCAAGGACACTTGGTGGCCGCCAATGCTCATAAAACTGCAAAAAATGGGTTTTTCGGTCAAAAGCATCGAAGCTTTTGATTATAGAAGGTTCTACGAGGAGGGCGAAACCTATGTAAGGGGTATTTATCCTGAAGCAACGGCGGATTATCACCTAAACCAAACCAATCTAAAGGAGATAAAACCCCTTATACCCGAGTTTCTTAGTAAAATCGCTACAGCAACACGCCCGGGGCAACATTAAAGGACATTGATAATTTACTGGCTGATGGCTGGTTGGTGGGCGTGGCCTTAAACTCGCGGGCCTTAAATGACAAGCCGGGCTATGCCGGACACGTGGTGGTAGTTTTTGGCGCGGACAAGAACAATTTTTGGTTGCATGACCCAGGCCTGCCGCCCATGCCAAGCCGTAAAGTTAGCCGTCAGAAATTACTTGAAGCATGGCAATGGGCTGGCGGGCAAAATACTAACCTCGCAGCTCTAAAAGCGAGCAAAAACAGAACATAAAAAATACAACTTTCAACTTAATACAACGTAAATTTTACAATTAAAAGCTGTGGATAAACCATATCTTACTGCTTGTTATTGTAAAAAATATACCTAATTATCGTTGACGTTTTAACTATTTTTTGCTAGGATGGTTTTTGTAAGTTAAAAACAAAAATAACTTATATCTAGCGGTTAGTGGAGACCGTTTTAGCTATCGCTCTTCAATATGAAGAGCGGTCAGTCAATGGCTTATGTGCGGTAAGCGCTACTTAAGTAATTTAATAGTTGAGCGCATTTACCGCCTAAGCCTCCTCGTTCTATAATGCTTGGTGTGAAACTCAACCACCAACGTCCAAGACTACCAGCAATTACCGCAGCTGGTAGTTTTTTATGTTTGCTGCTCATCGTGCTGTTGACCAGCCCCGTCAAGGATATCGCCTGGGCCATGGCGTTTTTTGTGAGCCTGTTGGTGTTTTTACTGAGCACAGGCTACGCAGTGGTGTACCTACAAGCTGGCCAGATGCGCCGCGTTTACCGCTATCGAATTATCATCGCCAGCCTTTTTATAGTTATAGTACTAATGTTTCGTAGTGCCCAATCATTAAGTTGGATAGATGGTCTGGTGCTGTTGATCATAACCACTGGGCTGCTCTTTTACAGTGGCCGGCGTGCCTGAGCACGGCCGAGCCATAGCGTAGGACTGATATAGAGCCTTATGCATTATAATAATGCGTATGGATCCCGTTAGAAGTAAGTATTTTATCAAAGATAAAATCTGCCAATTCTCTGGCAGAGAATTGGACTTCTAACGGGATGAACCCTAGTAGCGGGGAAATAAAACCCCAGTTTGAGACGCCGCAAGGTGATGAGGGGCTGGAACGCCAGCATGATAGGGCTATGGAGCAAACTGGTGGCGAGGAAACTGCGGTCGGCAAGCAGTCACCCAAAAACGATTCCACCGCGCTGGCTTTGCCAGCCGATATCCCCGATGCTAATCCGGTAGCTATTCCGGCTGATCAAACCCAAGCCGATAAGAGCAGCCAAACTGCGGGGCCAAAAGAAGTAGCCCACGATTCACACCGTATAGAAAAACAGTGGGTAGAACGCGCCAAAAAAGTTATCGCCCAGACTAAAGATGACCCACACACCCAGAAACATAACATGAGCTTGGTCAAAGCTGATTATATCCATAAGCGCTTTAATAAAACCATCCCCACAGATGATACGGCGGCGGCATGACAATCTTAGCTATTTTGATAAGCTTTCTGGTCTTGGTGGCCGCCGGTTGCAGCTTTGCCTATTTTTATATCCGTAGCATTTTTCGTGAACAGAAAAATTACGAACGTGGACTAAAAATGGTACCGGTACTCATTCATTTACCGCCGCCGAGTGATGATGCCGACACCAAGGGCCGCGATGCCCGTGATGTGGTGGATGAGAATATCTCCCGCGCACAGGTGTTATACGGTATTTTAGCCAGCACCTTTCAAAAGGGTTTGCGGCATAAGTTTTATGGCCAGCGCCACATTGCCCTGGAAATCGTCGCTAATCACGGCGCAGTTCATTTTTATAGCGCTGTACCGGTACCACTACTGAGCGTAGTCGAGCAGGCTATAGTCGGCGCCTACCCTACAGCCCGCCTGGAGGAAGTGCCGGAGCATAATATTTTTAGCAGCGTCGGACGGATAACCGGTACCGTAGGTGGCGAACTCGTACTTAAAGAGAACTTCGCCTATCCAATTGCTACCTACCAAGACATTAAACGTGACACTATGCAGTCGCTGCTAAACGCTTTGTCGGGCTTAACTACTGAGGATGGGGCTGGTGTCCAGATCTTGCTTAGGCCAGCGGATGGGTCCTGGCGCAAAACTGCCAACACCGAGGCCAGTAAAAAACGCACCGGTAAATCCACTCCACAAGGTTTTGAGAGTGCTTTCTGGTGGTTAGGGCAGCTGTTTACAGCCCTTACTAAGCCGCCAGACTCCAAGCAGGGCGAGAAAGAAGAAGGCGCGCCAAAAGATGTTTCTTCGTTAGACCAATCCATTGCCCAGGCCATAGAAGAAAAGACCAAGCAGGCGGGCTACGAGGTGCTGATCCGCGTTATTGCATCCTCCAATGTCATGCAGCGGGCCGAGACGATTAAGAATAATATCGTGGCTAGCTTTGCCCTGTATGACGCGCCGGGCCGTAACGGCTTTAAATTTGTGCCAGCCCGCGATATGGAAACTTTCGTGACGGCCTATATTTTGCGTTTTTTTCCGGCTGAGAGATCCAAGAACATCTTGAGTGCTAACGAGATCGCCACCATGTTCCACTTCCCGGACCAGCAGAATATACCCACCAGCCAGCTGGAGCGCCAAGCTTCCAAGCAGGTCGACGGCCCGCGCAACGTACCCGAACACGGCCTGATGCTGGGCTATAACATGTTCCGCGGCGCCAAGAAAGCCATCCGCTTGGACCTTAACGACCGGCGCCGCCATATGTACGTGGTTGGCCAAACCGGTACCGGAAAGTCGATGTTTTTGGAAAACTTGGCGCTGCAAGACATGTTAGAGGGACGGGGGTTTGCTTTTGTCGATCCGCACGGTGATACGGCTGAAAAGCTGCTGGCTATGGTGCCCAAAGAGCGTACGGAAGACGTAATTTATTTCTGCCCGGCCGACATGGATTACCCCCTGGGACTTAATATGTTTGAGTATCACAACCCCGAGCAGAAAGACTTTTTGATCCAGGAAGCCATCAATATGCTCTATAAGCTTTACGACCCGGGCCACACCGGTATCATTGGCCCGCGCTACGAACATTTGTTCCGCAACGCTGCCCTAACCATCATGGCCGACCCGAACGGCGGCAGCTTTGTGGACATACCCAAACTTTTCCGCGACCCAGTCTTTGTGGAGCAAAAACTTAAGTACGTCACAGATCAAAACGTTATTGAATTCTGGCGCAAAGAAATGCCCCAAAGCCAGCGGTCTAACGAGTTCGGCGAGGTTGTCAGCTGGTTTATTTCTAAATTTGGCGCTTTTCTTAGCAACGAGATGATGCGCAATATCATCGGCCAGAGCAAGAGCAGCTTTGACCTGCGCGAGGTCATGGATACCAATAAAATCCTGCTGGTTAACCTCAGCCGCGGACGGACAGGCGACCTAAATTCCAAACTGTTGGGCATGATTTTTGTGATGAAATTCCAGGCCGCGGCCATGAGCCGGGCGGACATTCCCGAAGACTTCCGCCAGGACTTTTGCCTGTATGTCGATGAGTTCCAAAACTTCAGCACCGACTCTTTTGCCGATATCTTGTCTGAAGCCAGAAAATACCGCCTGAACGTAGTCGTAGCTAATCAGTTTACCACCCAGTTGACAGATGAGGTACGCGACGCTGTTTTTGGTAACGTTGGGACGGTGGTAGCTTTCCGCGTGGGAACTAATGACGCCGAATTTCTGGCTAAGCAATACGCGCCGATCTTTGATATCGACGATTTACAGTTTTTGCCCAACTACAACACTGCTGTACGCATGCTGATTGGCGGCGTGCCGGTACAGTCGTTTTCTATGGCGACTTTGCCACAGTTGGGCAACCCCAATAAGCAACTGGCTGATGCTCTAAAGCAACTCTCAGCTGCCAAATATGGCCGGCCGAAACAGGCGGTAGAAGCTGAGATTTTCAAGCGCATGGAAACCCAGCCACGCTTGGGCGGCCCCAGGCCTGGCCTGCCCGCTGGGGCGGGCGCCAGCCCGTTTGACAACTTGGGCTTGCCGCCCGCTGCGGGTGCTTTATCTGGCCCAAGTATGGCTCCAAGATCATCCACACCCTCCAGTCAGACAGGTTCGTCGTTTCTCGACGAGTGGTTGGCTAAACGTAAAGGTATGGCACCAGGCCAGCCAATGGCCCGCGCCAGTTCTGCTCCCGGCGCTTCGCCCCCGGCCTATGCCACTACGCCGTCTGCAACCTCTAGCAATGTAGCTAGTCCAACAGTTGCTAAATCGCAGCCGGCACCGGCTTCAACAGAATTAGCTAAGCCTGAACCGGGCGAGTTCAAAATTAGGCGTGATGATAACAATGCGGCAGGTGGTATGACCGATGAGGGGCAGACAATCCATATAGATAAAGACGGCAACCTCTCCTATGGACAGTAGCTCTTGGCAAAAGTACACATAAAAACATAGTTTACAATCTGTAATCTGGCTTGCGCGGTAGGCCGCAATCGGCTACAATATATGTGAGATGTTTAGACAAAAAACAGAGAGGGAATCTTTGCTGTGAGTGCCGAAAATAACCCAAAAGGCCATAGTTATGATGCCAGCCAAATCCAGGTACTGGAAGGTCTGGATCCAGTGCGCAAGCGTCCGGGTATGTACATTGGCAGCACCGGCACCGAAGGCCTGCACCATCTTGTAAAGGAGTTGGCCGATAACGGCATCGATGAAGTAATAGCTGGTTTCGCCACCGAACTCCATATTACTCTGCACCAAGACGGCGGCGTGACCGTAACTGACAACGGCCGTGGTATCCCGGTAGAAATCCATCCTAAAACCCACAAGAACACCTTAGAGACAGTGCTAACAACCTTGCACGCCGGCGGTAAGTTTGGTTCTGGCGGCTATAAAGTAAGCTCCGGCCTGCATGGCGTGGGTTCTAGCGTAGTTAATGCGCTGTCGATTAAGCTTATTGCCACTGTCGCCCGCGACGGTTTCGAGTGGACGCAGGAGTACGCCAAAGGTGTGCCGACAACCAAGCTTATCAAGGGTAAGCCAACGGATCGAACTGGCACCACCATCACTTTTTATCCCGACAGCAGCGTCTTCAATACAACCACGGATTTTGACTACGACTGGGTAGTAGACTACTTGCGCCACCAGGCTTATCTCACTAAGGGGGTAAAAGCTTCGGTATCAGATGAACGCAGCGGCCAGGCCTATGCTTTTCATTTCGAAGGCGGCATCGAAAGCTATGTCCGACATCTCAATGCCGGCAAAGAGACGCTGGACGAAGAGATTTTCTACGTCGAGAAAGAGATAGAAGAAGCCATAGTGGAAATTTCTCTGCAGTATAACGACGGTTTTAATGAAACCGTAATGGCTTTTGCCAACAACGTCTATAACGTCGAAGGCGGTATGCACCTGACCGGTTTCCGCACTGCGCTCACAAGAGTTATTAACGATTACGCCCGCAAAAGCGGCTTACTAAAAGATAAAGAAGAGAATCTGACCGGCGAAGACTGCCGCGAGGGCTTGACCGCCGTTATTTTGATAAAAATCCCCGACCCGCAGTTTGAGGGCCAAACTAAGAACAAGCTGGGTAATCCAGAGGTGCGCGGCTATGTAGAGCAGGTGATGAACGAGTGGTTTTCTTACTATTTAGAAGAGCACCCGGCGATCGGCCGCAAGATAGCCGGCAAGGTACTGCTGGCCGCCCGCGCCCGTAAAGCCGCCCGCGCCGCGCGCGATAACATCATTCGTAAAGGTGCTCTAGAAGGCGCCAGTTTGCCCGGTAAGCTGGCCGACTGCGCCACCCGCGACCGCAGCCAGGCTGAGCTGTTCATAGTAGAGGGCCTTTCCGCTGGCGGCTCTGCTAAAGACGGCCGCAACAGCTTTTACCAGGCTATTTTGCCGCTGCGCGGCAAAGTGTTGAACGTTGAACGGGCGCGTCTAGACAAAATGCTGGCCAATCAGGAAATTTTAAATCTTATTAAAGCTATGGGCGTAGGCATTGAAGATCAGTTCGATATAACAGGCCTGCGCTACGAGCGAATCATTATCATGACCGATGCTGACGTAGATGGTTCTCATATTCGGACTCTATTAATGACTTTCTTCTTCCGGCACATGCGTCAAGTCCTAGAAGGTGGGCATGTTTATGCCGCACAGCCGCCGTTGTTCGGAATTGTCAGTGGAAAAAAAGAGGACTATGTCTACAGTGAAGAAGAGCGTGATACCGCTATTGATAAAATCATCCAAGAACGCAGGGATAAAGGTATAAAAATAGATAAAAACGATGAGCGTATCAAGCAAGCAGGGGTGTCGATTAAACGGTATAAAGGCTTGGGGGAGATGAATGCTGAACAACTGTGGGAAACTACCATGAATCCGACCAACCGAGTTCTAGCCCAGGTAAAGATTGAAGATGCCGAAAAGGCTGACGCTATTTTCTCCAAACTGATGGGAACAGAGGTAGAAATGCGCAAAAACTTCATCCAAAGCCGCGCTAAATTCGTGAAGGACCTGGATATTTAGTCATGACTACGTCATTCCAATTATCATTTAACACTTTACATTTAACATTTATTGATCATTTTTCATTTAACAGATTCGAAAAATGGCAAATGCCAAATTAATGGCCAATGATAAATGGCCAATGATAAATGCCTCCGGAGGAGGCGTTTGATGGACGATAGAACTAAAGGCTTGCTGCCAAGTATAGAAAAACACTCCAAAACTGTCTTGGACCGTTCGGTCGAGAACGAGATGGAGACCAGCTACCTTCAATACTCCATGAGTGTAATCGTGGCGCGAGCCCTTCCAGACGTACGTGACGGCTTAAAACCAGTCCACCGTCGTATTTTGTACGTTATGGATAAAAACGGGCTTGGAGCGGGCTCTAAACATACTAAAAGCGCCCAAATTGTGGGCGATGTGATGGGGAAATACCATCCGCACGGCGATACAGCCATTTATGACGCTATGGTACGGCTGGCACAGCCGTTTTCTACCAGATATCCGCTGGTGGACGGGCAGGGTAACTTTGGCAGTATGGACGGTGACCCGCCGGCTGCCTACCGCTATACCGAGGCCCGTATGACCAAGGCCTCTGAGGCCTTGCTGGAAGACATCGATAAAGAAACCGTACCTTTTAGGGATAACTTCGACGGCTCCCAACAGGAACCAGAGGTGCTACCGGCCAAAATTCCCAATCTGTTGCTAAACGGCCAGGTGGGCATAGCCGTGGGCATGGCCACTAATATTCCGCCGCATAACCTGTCAGAGCTGGTAGACGCCACTATTGAACAGATAGACAATCCCGAAGCCACCTTGGACGATCTAATGAAGCACGTTAAGGGGCCGGACTTTCCGACGGGTGCGGTAGTCTACGGCAAAGAGTCCATCCGCAGCGCTTTTGCCACCGGCCGCGGCGGTGTGGTAGTGCGCGGCGTAGCCGACATTGAGGAGTCCAGCAAAGGCCGCCACCAGATTATCATCAGCGAAATCCCTTATGCCGTTAACAAAGCTGGCTTGGTAGAGAAAATCGCCGACTTGGTTCGCGAAAAGAAGATTAGCGGTATATCTGATATTCGCGATGAGAGCTCGCGCGGCAGCGTGCGAATCGTTATGGATTTGAAAAAAGATGCCTACCCAAAAAAGTTGCTCAACCAGCTGTACAAGTTAACTCCATTGCAAACGGCCTTTCACTACAACATGCTGGCGCTGGTGGACGGCATCCAACCCCGGGTTTTGGGTCTGCAGGACATTATCAATGAGCACATTAAACACCGGCAGGTGGTGGTGCGCCGACGCACCGAGTTTGAACTCAAAAAAGCCCAGGAACGCGCCCATGTGCTGGAAGGTCTGAAAATTGCCCTCGACCATATCGACGAAGTCATCAAGACAATCCGCGCTAGCCAGACCCAAGAAGAGGCTGAAGCCAATCTAATTACCGCCTTTAAGCTTAGCCAAATACAAGCTCAAGCTATCTTATCGATGCAGTTGCGCCGCTTGACCGGCCTGCAGCGCCAAGAAGTTGAAGATGAGCTGGCCAATCTGATATCACTTATCTCCAAATTGCAAACTGTCTTGGCCGATGAGAAGAAGATCCTGAAAATCATTAAAGATGAACTGCTGGACGTGAAAAAACAGTTTGGCGATGAGCGCCGAACAAAGATTGTCGCCGCCGAACTGGGCAAACTTAGCGATGAAGATCTAGTTCCTGATGAGCAAGTTGTTGTTACACTTACATCGGCAAACTATATAAAGCGCACTTCAATCGCTGATTATAAACGGCAGGGCCGCGGTGGCAAGGGCCGAAGAGGAATGGCTACCCGCGACGAAGATTATATAGAGCACGTTGTTAATGCATCAACACATGATTACCTACTTTTCTTCACAAACAAAGGCCGGGTCTTCCGCATTAAAACTTACGAAGTGCCGGCGGTTGGTTTAAATGCTAAGGGCGTAGCTATTGTAAACTTGCTGCAGCTACAGCCAGAAGAGGCTGTTACATCTGTTATAAATGTAACTAAAGGCAGCGGTGAGTCGGGCTATCTATTGATGTGTACGATCCATGGTGTAGTTAAGAAAACACCATTTGAGCAATACCAGAACGTTCGTGCTACCGGCCTAATTGCTATCAGGTTGGATGACAAAGACGAGCTCAAATGGATCCGCCATACCTCTGGTAAGGATGAAGTTATTATTTCTACCAGCCAGGGGCAGGCTATTCGCTTTTCTGAAAAGGACGCCCGGCCAATGGGCCGGGCCAGCCGTGGCGTTCGTGGTATTCGCTTACGCGCCGGCGACCAGGTAATCGGTATGGATATGGTGCAAGAAAAAGCTTCGCTATTTGTCATTAGCGAATTCGGCTATGGCAAACGCACTAAGGTGGAGCAATTTACTCCTCATAAAAGAGGTGGCGTAGGTATCCGCTCGGCAGTAGTCAACAAAAAGACCGGCCCGCTGATAGGTGTTAAATCGCTGGAGGGCTTAGATCAGGAAGTGATAATTATTTCTGCTGAAGGTCAAACCATCCGCTTAGGGCTCAGAAACATCCCAAGCCTAGGGCGGGCGACCCAAGGCGTGCGCATTATGCGCCTTAATGGCGGCGACCAGGTGGTATCGCTAGCACTGGTGGAAAAGGTTGAAGAAGTCGAAGAAGAACCCTCAGGGGTCCCAGCTGATAATAAGCCGGCCAAAGAGCCAAAAACCAAGATCTCCACGAAGCCCAAAAAGTAATCTTCTTTTTCAAAGAAGCAAATAGTCTGCCACCTTTTTCCGAAAAGGTGGCGCCAAACTCTGGGCGCAGGACTCGCTTGACGCAACCACTTGTCAAAGTGCACAACAGCCTGCGGAACGACCCCTACGGGGATCGGTCTCGCTCTTTACTGTATCTATACGAGTCGCTCGACTAAGTCCTCGGCTGACTTAGTTAGTGTTTTTGACGTGTTTACTCAGGCTCGCCATGCATGCCCAAGCCCTTAGCCCCCGCCCAAGTTGACTCTCCACGCCCAGACCTGATTTTGGGTATGAAAATAGCCATGCGGGTGCTGCTTGGATAAGCACGCGCCGCATGGCGCTTGCCCCGCACTAAAACCTGAGCGTAGAAGAGAGGGAATACCTCTATTTCGTAGCATCAAGATTTTAGTGCCGGGGCTGTGAGGACGGAAGTCATCAGTGCTTCCGTCCATTCGAGAAGAAGCTTGCGGGCACATCACGGGCTGCTCTTCCTTAGCCGTGGCCAAAGAAGGATCCAGCTGGGCAGTTGCTCGTTTGGAATGCCCCTTTCGATCGCAATCCACAACCCGATTGCGCAGTAGCCGCAATAGCTCAGGCCGATACCCACTCCGGCGTCGAAGCCAAGATACCGGCCTACGACCAGCCACAGAGTGAGGGCCGGGACGTACATCACGAATATGCAGATAAAACCTGTCAAGAGTCGCATCGGGCTCCTTTCGGTTAGGGCCTTTTGCCGTATCGGCGATCTGCCACAGCAATCGCTACGCGGACGAGTACTGCGATCGACGCGCAGGTAATCGCTGCGGCTGTCAACAAACTCTCCCAATAATCGTGCACCTCGGGCTCCTTTTGGTTCAGACTAGGGTTTTTCCTGTTGCCTCCGTGGACTACCGCTGAGTACGACAAAGGCGAGACCCCAGATAGCGCAGGCCAGTCCGAAGCCGCCACCCTTGTTTTCGAAGACGAAAGCTATGCCAAGCCCGATTAATACATATCCAATCAGCGCCTTTTTCGGCATTTGAAATCCTCCTTAGTTTGGAAAGAGCTAACCTCGGAACCAACCCGAAGTTAGCCCGAAATTCATCTCATATTTTACCATATTCCATTGACTTTTCAAACTGTTTGTGGTAATGTACTATCTGTTAACCCGAAATAAAAAATGTCCGAGCAATTATCAAACGTTATACCTCTAAGAACTGAAACTCATGAAGCTGGTCAACAGAAGCCATGGGAAGCTAGAGTTGAGGCTATTAGATCGAGGTCTAGGGATAACCTAGAGGTTATAGTGGGTGCACTGGATCCAAAGCGTACTTCAGAAACTCCTGAAGCGCAGGCTAGAATTGAAGAAATAAATCATTCTTTAGGAGTAACGATTAACTTCAATGGTGGTGAAACAATACCTTATTTATTAAGCGAGGGTCGCTTAAGGCCACATCTTGAAGACAAAGAGCCGGATTTGATGAGCAAGTTAAAAACAGGGTTTCTCGATAAAATGCGTACGCGCATAAGTACGATAAAACATACCCGCAGTGCAGAGGAAAGACTGGGCATTAGACCTGAAGGGTGGGGGTCAGCTGATGACCCTGAGTTAGTGTATGGCGCAGTTACTGACGGTACAACCGAGGACGAGATTAAGGGAGGTGCTGGAGGCTGGTATGGCCTTGACATATTTGTTTTGAAACCAGACAGAATTAAAGACAGAGCAACCATTACTCCAATGGACAGCTACTACATACAAGATTCGCGTATGGTAGTAACTTGGGAAGACGCACCCACCCTTATGTATTTACGGGACGAGGGAAGGGCTGATTCAACCGCCAACCTTACTCGGGGCGAGTACGTAGAAGCACAAATTGCTGGCGGCGTTAGCGCAGAGGACATAGAGGAAATCAAGTTCTCTGTATGGGGCCCTAATAGCACGCTTGACGATGTTTTAGACCAGTATGGCGGCCGTGCTGTGTTTGAAGAGAAACTGCCCGGAGTTAAGTTAACTGAAATTAGAGCTCAAGACAGAGCAGAATTGGCCGAAGCCGCCTAGAATTCGGGCAAAATGAGCAGGCTTGATAGTTTTATCCCCGGGACTCGAGGCAACTGATGAATTTAGTAGGCGTCTGGCGAATCAGCCAAAAGTTTGCCCCGAGTTCCTACGGAAAGGGCGAGGGGATGCTTGCATTCTTTTGGCGCGCCAGACGCCGTTAAGTAAATTCAATCATGTTACCGAATGTCCCGGCGGTTGGCGCCACCTTACCGCTAAGGTGGCAATATTTATGGCACTTTGTAAAAAGTGCTATTTTGTAGCAATTGCTACATCAAATTATCCTTGACTACACCTTAACTTATGCGGTATCATAGGCTTAGCTTTTAGGGCGTCCTATTTTTGAGTGTCTCCACTACTGAGATACAGGAAGAACAGGAACAATCCGTACGCGAATGAGCGGACGGGTACATCCCCTTAGAGTGCTCATTGAAAACTGAGTAGTGCAAATCAACGTCAGTTCAGCGCGACGAGAGTCGCGCAGGAACAAGTAACAGGTAACAAGGAACTGGTTTTCCAGTTTCAAGTTTCATGTTTCGTGTTCCACAAATTCGCGTAAGCGAATTTTTGTGAAGAGTTTGATCCTGGCTCAGGATGAACGCTGGCGGCGTGCCTAATACATGCAAGTCGAGCGCCTTCACAGTTTGCTCAATCCTGCCAGACAGGACGCGGGAACTTTTCTTTAGAAAAGTTAGTCGCATCAATCACGAAGTGATTGAACGTCTGGCAGAGCTTCTCTACATACAAGTAGAGATGCAGATTGAACAAAGTGTGAAGGAGCGGCGGACGGCAGAGTAACGCGTAGGAACGTACCCCAAAGTGAGGAATAAGCCCGGGAAACCGGGTCTAATACCGCATAATCTCTTCGGAGCAAAGCTTCGGCGCTATGGGAGCGGCCTGCGTATGATTAGCTTGTTGGTGAGGTAATGGCTCACCAAGGCGACGATCATTAGCTGGTCTGAGAGGATGATCAGCCTGACTGGGACTGAGACACGGCCCAGACTCCTACGGGAGGCAGCAGTAGGGAATTTTCCACAATGGACGGAAGTCTGATGGAGCAACGCCGCGTGCAGGAGGAAGGCCTTCGGGTTGTAAACTGCTTTTATTTGTGACGATTTTGACGGTAGCAAATGAATAAGGACCTGCTAACTACGTGCCAGCAGCCGCGGTCATACGTAGGGTCCAAGCGTTATCCGGAATTACTGGGCGTAAAGAGTTGCGTAGGTGGCATGGCAAGCGAAGAGTGAAATGGCTCGGCTCAACCGAGTATACATTCTTTGAACTGCCAAGCTTGAGCATGAGAGAGGTAGATGGAATTTCTAGTGTAGGAGTGAAATCCGTAGATATTAGAAGGAACACCGATGGCGTAAGCAGTCTACTAGCTTATTGCTGACACTAAGGCACGAAAGCGTGGGGAGCGAACGGGATTAGATACCCCGGTAGTCCACGCTGTAAACTATGGATGCTAGCAGTTTGCAGTATCGACCCTGCAAGTTGCGAAGCTAACGCGTTAAGCATCCCGCCTGTGGAGTACGAGCGCAAGCTTAAAACATAAAGGAATTGACGGGGACCCGCACAAGCGGTGGAGCGTGTTGTTTAATCCGAAGGTAAGCGTAGAACCTTACCAGGGTTTGACATCCTGCCAATCTTTCCGAAAGGAAAGAGTGCCCTCGGGCCGCAGTGACAGATGATGCATGGCCGTCGTCAGCTCGTGTCGTGAGATGTTTGGTTAAGTCCATCAACGAGCGCAACCCTTATAGTCAGTTGGATTTTTCTGGCTAGACTGCCCCGGTAACGGGGAGGAAGGAGGGGATGATGTCAGGTCGTCATTTCTCTTACACCCTGGGCTACAAACACGCTACAATGGCCGGTACAAAGGGCAGCTAACCCGCGAGGGGGAGCAAATCCCATCAAAGCCGGTCCCAGTTCGGATTGCAGGCTGAAACCCGCCTGCATGAAGCCGGAATCGCTAGTAATGGTAGGTCAGCATACTACCGTGAATACGTTCCCGGGTCTTGTACACACCGCCCGTCAAGACAAGAAAGTCGCCAATACCCGAAATCTGAATTTATTTCGGCCTAAGGTAGGGGAGATGATTTGGTCTAAGTCGTAACAAGGTATCCGTACCGGAAGGTGCGGATGGATTACCTCCTTTCTAGGGAGAATATTCAACCCGTGCTAACACACGGATTTAGCATTAAGCATTTTCCATTTAGCATTAATTTTTCATTTGACATTTGCCAACTGTTAAATAAATGTGAATTGTGAACTGTAAAGTAATAAATCTCGTGCAGAGCACGAGGTATGGTTGATCCCCGCAGCCGGAGTTGAACTAACCGGTTGCACTCTAAAAGGGGAAAGTTCATTTTTGACGTTTGATCTGCACTACCCAGTTTTCAAAAAAGCCTGCTTTAAAAAGCGGGCTTTTTCTGCTAGAATACCCCTGTTGTGAGGGGTTATAGCTCAGCTGGTAAGAATACTCCGCAAAATAAAATTTTGCGGGGACCCCGAGTTGAGCGCGCCACTGCTACTTAACAAAATGGTGTACATGGGCACGTAGCTCAGCTGGTTAGAGCGCGTCACTGATAATGACGAGGTCCCTGGTTCGAGTCCAGGCGCGCCCACCATGTGATTTTTGGCACTAACTTCTCTCGAGGTAGAGATATACCGGTCGCTATTCCGATCGCCGTTGTCAAAAACGACACTAAATATGGTTAGGGGCCTATGGCAATTTCTTATACACCCTTTGGGAACAAATATCAGGATACTGGCAAGCTTGTTATGGGTTTCCCAGATTTCCTTCGCGATGATCTTGTTGAGTGGATACAAAACGTCATGGAGTTGAATCGGCTCGCGAGTGCCCCTAGCGATTTATACAGAACTTCCGGCTATCTTGATGCTAAGTTCCGCCGATTTCTGCAGCGTGAATTCATGAGAAACTTTCCCGATGATTGGCCGCATTTTATAAGAGAGGTGGTTGCCGACGAAGAACTCCTCGCCGACTATTTGTCTCTCTTGCTGAGAAACTTTGCCAACGGATCCCAGGCGAAAGTTTTAGAGTCTTTGCTTCGTCACGTGAACTCAGAATTTACGGTAAAGGCTACCAAAAACGATGCTGAAGATTATGATGTGGGATGTTTTGACTTGGAATACAGAGTTCCACGTGCAGTTCGTACAAACGCAAACAATGCTCTAAATAGCCAGCTATTATTAGATGCTTGGCATGCCTGCTACGGAACCAGATCGCCCGACTACGAAAAATGTGTTAGTGCATGTGCCGACTTCTTGGAGGGCTATCTACGGGATAAGTTTTATCCGGAGATGGAGAGAACAAAAACGATTCCTCAATTCATCAATGATTTCAAAGAACCAGAGAAAATTGGCTTCGTCGGCGATGGTTTCGTGAAAGACAGGATGTCACTAGTAAGTTTACTGACCGGTCTAAGTAACGCTCGTGGTCAGCACACGACGGGCAAGGGGCGACCTCCTACGCCCGAAGACGCAAAGTATGTTCTGCATACGACGATCTATATTTGGAACTTGATGGAGGGCAAAAGTTCTAGAGGTGGTACTTCGAAGCCGGAGGAGTAGGACGTCGCTTAACGAACGGTCCGGGTTCCGGCTCAGACTGTCCCGGTCGGTGCTGTAAAAACGGCAGCATAGACAGCACTAAATATGGATTTTCGGACCGGAGATGGCTCACCGAGGGTCGATCTTTTCCGTGCTCGATGACGAGTGTGAGCCGCTCGCCGCCTTGTGGTCGAAAACGACCTACGCCCACGACCCGGGATCGCCTGGAAACCGCCAAGGGTGGTAGCCTGTGCAGGGAGCCTGGCCGCAATACGGACAGACAGAAACGCGTCCACCATCATCCACATAGGCATTAGCGATGCGTTCTCGTTCCTTTCGCCACAGTCGTTCATTCTCCTCCCACTTGATAATTTCATCGGCTCCAATTAGCTCCGCGACGGCCGCGGCTTTTTCTGTCACGCGATTAACAACATCATGCATCGAAAGTGACTCGGCAACCACCTGAGCACCGCAATAAGCGTCAAAGGCGTAGATCAATCTGAGAGGGCGTTCTGATTCAACCTGTTCGTCACCCTCTGACTCCAAGTAGCTGACGATACCGCGCTTACGTCTTCGCGACATCCTACGACTTGAATTCCGTTCCCAGGCCTCTCGGCGAAGATTGAATCTTTCTTGTAAAAATTGTTCAACTTCTTGACGTTCACGTTGATAATCGCTTGGCAATTGTGGCTCGTACTCACTCATACAATCATTATCTCATATTGTCTACTGAGCCAACAATGGACTGCGATTAGTGGTGATACTTCGAAGCTGGGTTCGACCGCCGCGTAATCGATGGGGGCCCAGACTCAGGCTGTTCACCCCGAAGTAGCTTTAGTATAATTTCTAGAGGTTTGGGCAGGTTGGAAAGATGCCCAGTTAGGACCACCACGCAAAAGCTCGGCCTATGAGGCAAGAGCCAAACAATGATCTGTTTGACCCTTTGCCTTTTCGGCCGGCTTTTGTTTTTCCCCAAGCCACAGCTCCGTGGCTTGGGGACCCCAGCAGATTAATCTGCTATAATTACCTCTGTTCTTTAACAAATTTTCAAAGCGGCGGTCTAATCACCGTTTGAAAATTTGAGAGGAGCGGCATAGCACTAAGCCGAAGCTTTTGGCTTACTTGGCAAAATGAGGCAAGTGCGTAGGCCGTGACGAGGGGCATTAGCTCAGTTGGCTAGAGCACCACATTTGCAATGTGGGGGTCATCGGTTCAAATCCGATATGCTCCACCAGTCACCTTTAGGCGTATATCAATCTTATAAACTCGTTCTGGACTTGTATACGGCGCGGGCTAGCAGGAGACAGATATTGGATTCGGCGCCGCTGTGGCGGTTGATTTCGCCTCTGTTAATACCGTCGTAGCATTTTAAGTTCTTAGGCTGGTACATTTTCTGTTTGGCGATATTATCACCCTCAAACCAATTCAACCACTGCTTAGCGTTTGTGAGGCTGGCTCTCTGGCCATCAAACTGGTAACAGGCCACCCAGGCCAGCACCATGTAGGCAACATCTACCGGCTGCTGGGAGTAATCCGCTGGTCTAGCTTGGCCTTTTTGGAACCAACCGTCGTTGCCCACCGGACCAAGAACGCGGCCTTTTGTACAAACTTCCTCCAGAAACCCCAGCAACTTATAGGCCTTGTCAGCCATAGTCTTATCACCGCTGATCAGGCTGTAGCGTAAAAGGGAGTAGGGGATTATAGCGTTGGCATAAGTTATTCGTTGTTCCAGCCAATACCAATCTTTGGTGCAATTTTGCAGCAGCTTATCCATTTTGCCCGCTAACTGTTTGGCGAGCCCGGCGTCCCAATAAATAGCTCCCAGTAGCGCGTAAGCGTAACCCCGGATATGCTTCATCTTTGGCAGGGTTGGTCCAATCCGTACTAAAATCTTCCGGCACTCTTGTGGCTTAAATCCAGCTGATAGACTGTAGCCTAAAGCCCAGGCCACCTGGCCCTTGGCATCCTCAGAAGAAGGATAGGTGTTAAATTGTCCGCTAGAGGTGGCGAAGCCGTAAAAATCGCTACCTTTTCGCGAACGGCTAATGTAGTCAAATAATACCTCGGCCCTGCCCAAATCATTATGTGCTAAACACGAGATCAAGCCACGCGCGGCGTCGTCAAGACTATAACCGGATTCTTTAAGCCACCTGCGGCCATCGGTGTGGTGGTGCACCCCGAAGCTATCTACTAAGCTGTCAAAAAAGTACTTCATACGGATTTAGGCAACGCGTCATCTATAATCTTCCAGTAAGCCTCGGCGACCCTGTCCCAGCCCATTTCCTTGCCGTATTTAGTGGCATTTAGCCTGATAGTCTTATACAGCCGCTGATTCGTTATTAGTAATATTATGGCTGCGCCTATGGCTTCGGAATTATTGAATGGCACGAGTAGCCCACGATTTTTGGACAGGAGCTCCCTCGCATAGGCGTAAGGTGTGGAAATCGATACCAAACCGTTACCCACAGCGTAAGCTAACGTACCCGAGGCCGATTGCTCCGGGTCATTGTGGATTGTCAGATACACATCAGAAATAGCCAGATAATCCAGTAGCAACTCCGAGGATATATATTTGTTTACAAATCTGACATGCTGGCTTACGCCCAAATCACGGGCCAGTTTTTTGAGGCTCTTGCGGTACTGCTCACCGGCGTTTTTTATTATCTGGGGATGAGTCTGGCCGACGACCAGTAACTGAATCTGGGGGTACTCGGCTACTAAGTCAGGCAAGGTCTTAATAATGGCCTCGATATTCTTGTTCGGACCAATCAGGCCGCTAACCATTAGGTAAAATTTATCATCAGGCAGCTTTAGGCGTTTTAGGATCTTCGATCTGGCTTCGTTTTTTTCTTTAAGCTCAACCCCGTGGGGAATAAAGGTGGTCTTGCGGGCTATTGCTGGCCACTGATGAATAATCACGCCTTTTGATTGCTCTGTCATCAGGATAATTTTGCATGAGCGGGCGGCTATTTCAGCTAGCACCTTCGAGCGCTCGGCATCTAGATGTGGTAAAACTGTATGCAAGGTAGTGATTATAGGAGCGTTAACACCCTCCAGTAGGTCCAGCAAGTAATTGCCGGTTGGTGTGCGGTAATCCATGCCTTTTATGCGGAAATTTGCCCACTTGCCGCCGTATATGCCGTATTCGTGTTGTAACAATATAACGTCAGGCTTAAAGTGTCTTAGGGCTTCGGCGGCCCTCAAATAGCTCTCTTTAGAAGCAGTGTCGACAACAATCTTAACGTTGCTACCATAACTAAGTTTCTCTTTTTCTTCGGCGGCCACGACAAATAAATCCATCGGGGTGATCTTCTGCATATAAGTGATCAGGTTATTGGTAAAGGTAGCAATACCGCATTTTTTAGGTACGTACGAACCAATTACAGCAACCTTTGGCAGGCTTTTTTCAGAGATTGTACCAACTATTTTTTTGCTCGATTCGGCTATTTTAACCATTAACTAATTTCAGTCAGCTAGCTTTAGTACCCATGCTTTCACACCTGGCTGATTGAGTTATACTTAATATAACAAATGTACTCAATAAAGAACAGATATGGTGGGTTAGAGCTAAGGCTGGAACGGCTTACCGATCAACCTATTTTAGTGCCGGATGGCCGCAGAGACTGGGAAGTGGGAGGAGTATTTAATCCAGGAGTTATTAAAAACGGCACGGACTATATAATGATTTATCGTGCCTTTGGAAAAGACAAAATCTCACGGCTTGGCTATGCTTCTAGCAAAAATGGAATCTCATGGCGCAAAAACCCAAGGCCAATTATTGAGCCAGACCCTAGCGACAAGCAGGAAAGTCGAGGCATGGAAGACCCGCGGATCGTCAAACTCAACGGTAGTTATTACATCACCTACACAGCGGCCGAGGGCTTTCCAGTCCGGAAAAGTTGGCGCTGGCGGACCATGATAAGGATTTTGGTTACTGAAGACTTTAAAGAAATTGGCAAAATAACCCCCAGTTTGCACGGCATCGGCGAAAAAAACGACAAAGACGCAGTATTGTTCCCGGCCAAAGTCAACGGCCAGTATTGGCTATTGCACAGGGTCATTCCTGACGTGCATATCGCCCAATCAACCAACCTTATAAGCTGGCAAGAAAAAGGTACTGTAATTAAAAACCGCCAAGACGGCTGGTCGTACATAAAAGTTGGTGCTGCCGCACCGCCCGTGCTTACTGATTATGGCTGGCTGATGTTTTATCATGGTGTCCGCAGGGATAAAAGTTACGCCCTGGGGGTAGCATTACTGGATGCTGCTGACCCCTGTAAATTGACCCACCTTCTGCCTTATGCAATTTTTGAGCCGGAGCGGGATTACGAACTATTTGGTGTAGTGCCAAGGGTTGTCTTTGGTACGTCAGTGTTGGAAGTTGGTAGTGCGCTATGGGTTTATTACGGCGCTGCTGACAGGGTGATAGGCGTGGCCGCGATTGATAAAAAAATACTCCTCGATAACCTCGTACGATACATGGTTTAAAGCTAACAATTTTGTCTGGTGGCCTCCTTTCGAAGAAGTTACCACCGGTGATTTAATATCTAAAACCAATTCTTCTATACTCAACTGATACCAAAACGTAACCTTTTTTACAGCGATTTGGGGTTGATTACATCTGTTAAAATTGCTAAAATAGTCTTGGTCGTTTGAGTACGGCCAGTTTGTTAGTCGGCAACCGGCCGGTACTAATCCTCTGGGCTTACTCAAACTCTTTTCCGCGAATCGATCTTTCATGACGCACGGTGGAGCGAGAGCAAGCATGTAATTTAACAACTCGGGCTGTATAGCGGCCAGCAAAGCCGCATGCAGATTGAGAAAGCAAATGACAGATAGCATTGGTGAGAACCAATAGCTAGTCAAATGCACAAATCAGTAGTGAGATTTATCTCATTACTTTGTAAAAAGTTACTCAAGCGCACATAAAGGATGCCTTGACGCAAAACACCGAAGAAGGACGTAGATGACTGCGATAAGCCGCGGGGAGCTGCCTCACAAGCTTTGATCCGTGGATGTCCGAATGGGGAAACCTCATGCAAGTTATATTGCATGGCGCCAAACTGAAGTGCTTCTCACTGGCGTGAGAAGCGGTATAGCGTATCTCGTATAAAGTATTAGGTATTTTTTATACCATATACCTTATACCGGATACCAAATACTGCTTACCGCGTTAGCGAGGAGCATATAGGTCTGGTAGCGGTAAGCTGGGGAACTGAAACATCTTAGTACCCAGAGGAAAGGAAAGTAAACAACGAATCCCGTAGTAGTGGCGAGCGAACCGGGACCAGCCCAAACCTTTTAAGTTTCCATCTGTTAATTCAGGTGGATAAATTGGTAGATGAATACTTAATAGGGGTTGTGACAAACAATTAACCAGTACGGAGCCCTGGAGCAATCCAGGACTGCGTACTGCTGCAGGTTCTACCGATGGCCTGCGTAAGGTTACAAATTTCCGGGGCGAGCAGAACAGTCTGGAAAGGCTGGCCAAAGACAGTGAAAGCCTGGTACGCAAAGTGTCGGAAACCTTATCAATTGTTTAGCGGTGCGCAGCACCGCATTTACCATTGACCATTTTTCATTTACCATTGATTTTTCATTGACCATTTACCATTGCAAGCTGCAATTGTTAAATGTTACCTGTTAAATAAATGTAAATTGTTAAATGTAAATTGATAATTGCGATGCTACGCATCGCCTGTCGAGTAGGTCGGGACACGTGAAACCCTGACTGAAACCAGAGGGACCACCCTCTAAGGCTAAATATGTTTTGCGATCGATAGTGTACAAGTACCGTGAGGGAAAGGTTAAAAGAACCGCGGATAGCGGAGTGAAATAGAGCCTGAAATTATGTGCGTACAAGGAGTCGGAGCGAGCTTCTCACTAGCGTGAGAAGCGGTATAGCGTATTTCGTATAAAGTATTAGGTATTTTTTCATACCTTATACCCAATACCTGATACCAAATACTGCTTATCGCGTAAGCGAGAAGCTTGTGACGGCGTGCTTTTTGTAGAACGATCCAGCGAGTTACTCAGTCACCGCAAGCCTAAGCCATTTGGCGGAGGCGCAGTGAAAGCGAGGGTTAAATACCCGAAATTAGTGGGGCTGAGTAGACCCGAAACCGGGTGACCTAACCATGGGCAGGCTGAAGCGTGGGTAAAACCACGTGGAGGGCCGCACCACCGTGAGTTACAATACACTTGGATGACCTGTGGTTAGTGGTGAAATGCTAATCGAACCCGGAGATAGCTGGTTCTCCTCGAAATAGCTTTAGGGCTAGCGTCGTACGGTAACGATCAGGGGTAGAGCTCTGTTTTGGACTAGGGCCAGTGATGGTACCTACCCTTGACAAACTACGAATACTGGTCGCGGAACTACGGCAGTTAGAACGTGGGGGCTAAGCTCCACGCTCGAAAGGGAAACAGCCCAGATCGCCAGCTAAGGTCCCTAAATATACGCTAAGTGGGAAACGAAGTGGGAATTCTTGGACAATAAGGATGTTGGCTTAGAAGCAGCCATTCATTTAAAGAGTGCGTAACAGCTCACTTATCAAGAAATCCTGCGCGGAAAATGTAACGGGGCTAAAGCGTATTACCGAAGCTGCGAACGCCAGTAGTGGGACTAAGTCTACGGACTTGTCGCAAACTGTTCTTGAAGGGAAAAAGAGCAGCCCGAGAGAAATGTATTCCATTTCCCCGGCGCGATGAGAAAAAACCGCAGGTTTTGTCTCATTACTGGTTTGGTAGAGGAGCGTTGATATCGCACTGAAGTCAGATCGTAAGGTCTGGTGGAGCGTTATCAAGTGAGAATGCTGGAATGAGTAACGATAAGGCAGGTGAGAATCCTGCCCACCGAAAGAGCAAGGTTTCCTGGGCCATGATAATCAGCCCAGGGTTAGTCGGTCCTAAGCCGAGGCAGGATATGCGTAGGCGATGGACAACGGGTTAATATTCCCGTACCGGTGTTAATTTGTTAAGTGGTGCGCATTGGATAAGTAGGAGCGGATTCATGGTTATATCCGTCTAACTAGTCCTTACGGGCTAGGAATGAAACGGCTGCAATATGCCGGATTTCTGCCGACACGGTGCCTAGAAAAGCCACCTAGCTTATGATTAACGCCGACCGTACCGCAAACCGACACAGGTGCTCAGGGCGAGTAGCCCAAAGGTGTACGAGTGATTCTTCGTTAAGGAACTCGGCAATATAGCGACCGTAAGTTCGCGATAAGGTCTGCCTGGGCTCTTCACAGGTGAAGAGCCAATGGACAAATGCGACAAATGTTCAATGGACAAATGAATAGTCAGTGCAATCAATGATTCAACGCATTGAGGTATTAAAAGCATTCATTAGTTCATTAGTTCATTCGTTCATTGATTCATTGGGCTCATCGCTTGCGATGAGCCTAGGCTGCAACAAAAGAACCCATGCAACTGTTTACTAAAAACACAGGTCTCTGCTAACACGAAAGTGGATGTATAGGGGCTGACGCCTGCCCGGTGCTGGAAGGTTAAGGGGAAAGCTTTACGGCTAGAACTGAAGCCCCAGTGAACGGCGGCCCTAACTATAAGGGTCCTAAGGTAGGAAAGCTGCTTTAGTAAAATTCGGCTATATGCTGGAACATCTGAGAATCGGACTGTACTATGGTAAAATGTTTCCTTAGATGGGCAACATTAACCTTAGTGACAATCATGTCCGTGCAGACAATCAGCAGGGAAGATTAGATGTATGGTGGATTACGGGTTTCGTTGACGGCGAAGGGTGTTTCTCGATAAGTGTCTTTAAGAATGCGACCACCAAGGCGGGAGTTCAAATATTCCCGGAATTCGTGGTAACGCAAGGCGCCAAAAGCCTGCTAACGCTGAAGAATCTGCAAGATTTCTTCGGTTGTGGCCGGATATATGAAAATAGGCGTACAGATAATCATCGGGAGAACCTTTACAGATATTGCGTAAGATCAAAACAAGATTTAAGGGATAAGATAATTCCGTTTTTTAAGGAATATCCTCTAAAAACTTCTAAGCATCAGGATTTTCTGGTGTTTTGTAAGGTAATGGATATGATAGAGAGCAAATCACATCTTAGCCCCGAAGGCCTTATGATCATACGTGAACTGGCAGCCACTACGAACAGACGTAAACCACGTATCTAAAACCCTCAGAGACTATACGCCGAAGCCGCTTTAAGGCGGCAAGATATAGTCCGATCTCCATGGCGACATGGAGGATGCAAGCAAAAGCTTTTGCATCGTAAAAACAGCAGTAATTGAACTCAAATGAGCGAAATTCCTTGTCAGGTAAGTTCTGACCCGCACGAATGGCGTAATGATATGGGTACTGTCTCGACGAAGAGCTCGGTGAAAGTGCATTGACGGTAAAGATGCCGTCTGTCCGCAGCAGGACGAAAAGACCCCGTGGAGCTTTACTACAGTTTGGCATTGTGCCGAGCGTGTATATGTGTAGCATAGGTGGGAGACTTTGAAGCTGACGCGCTAGCGTCGGTGGAGTCACCGGTGAAATACCACCCTTATATACGTTTTGTACTTACATGGCCCTTGAATTGCAAGCAATTCAGGGCATTTACCATTGACCATTTTGCATTACCATTAATTTTTCATTTGTCATTTTTCATTGCAGCTGCAATTGTTAAATGGTATCTGTTAAATAAATGTTAATTGTGAATTGTAAAATGTTAAATGACCCTGGAAGATTACTTGTAATTCCAGGGTCGTGGACAGTGTCTGATGGGTAGTTTAACTGGGGCGGTTGCCTCCTAAAGAGTAGCGGAGGCGTTCAAAGGTTGGCTAGATACGGATGGAAATCGTATTGGTAGTGTATACGCACAAGCCAGCTTGACTGCGAGGCATACAAGCCGAGCAGGCACGAAAGTGGGAGTAAATGACCCGCTGATCGCACCTTTTGGTGCATGAGTGTGGTATTGACAGCGAAAACGGATAAAAGTTACCCCGGGGATAACAGGCTTATAGCGCCCAATAGTTCACATAGACGGCGCTGTTTGGCACCTCGATGTCGGCTCATCTCATCCTGGAGGGGGAGCACCTTCCAAGGGTCGGGCTGTTCGCCCGTTAAAGAGGTACGTGAGCTGGGTTTAGAACGTAAATTACATTGCGTTCTACTACTGTAAAGTAGTAAAATGCTGGTGTACATCGCACCAATAGCATTAACATTCGGCTAATATCGGTGAAACCCCACTCGGATTTTCGAACAATCCGAAGGGCAATACCGAGGGAAGACGAAATCGTCCATGACTAACGAAGAAAAAGCCTACATAGCTGGGTTTTTAGATGGTGATGGTTCAATCATGGCACAGTTGGTAGCCCGCAAGGGCTACAAGCTGGGCTATCAGATAAGAACCAGCATCGTTTTCTATCAGAAAACGATCCATCTAGAACATCTCCTTTGGCTTAAAGAGCAGCTAGGCTACGGTTATGTTCGCGACCGCCACGATGGCATGAGCGAATATACCATAGTCGGCTTAAGGGAAGTAGAAGCAGTTTTGAAGCTTCTAGGACCCTTTCTTCACCTCAAAAAAGTTTTGGCGCGCAGCGTGTTGGCAATAATTGCCCAGCATCCGGCGCAGCGCAAAATGACCGAGGCGCAACTGATTAGGTTAAGCAAGCTGGTTGATAAAACAGCCGCTTTCAACTATTCCAAGAAGCGCACCAACACAAGTGTTCAGGTCATCAATTTTTTGAGCAGTCGTGAGATTTTGTCCCCGTAGAGACTGAAGCTTAGCGGAAGCCCCGCGAAGCTGAGATGGGATCCTCAACCAGAGGCCCATAATACGCCGACTCCTAATCCGCACCGGCGGAAAGGAAGAAGATATAGTCCGTGCCATTAGTAATAATGGAATTACACGCGTGAGACAGTTCGGATTATATCCGCTGTGGACGATAGGAAATTTGCGAGGAGTTGCCTCTAGTACGAGAGGACCGAGGCGAACGCACCGCTGGTGTATGGGTTGTTCTACCAAGGGCATTGCCCAGTAGCTATAGTGCGGAATGGATAAGCGCTGAAAGCATATTAAGCGCGAAGCCAACCTCTAGATTAGATTTCCCCATGATCCCCCAGAAAGACTATCTGGTTGATAGGCGCAAGGTGGAAGTACAGTAATGTATGGAGCCGAAGCGTACTAATAGGGACATTGACTTTTTACACTATGAGACAAACCTGTGGTTTTTCTCATCGAGCCTGACGGAGTTAATCCGTCTTTCGCTCGAGGAGCGAAACCAACTCTGCTCTTTTCCTTCGGGGGAAGGCAGGGAAAGCAGGTTAGTCTTATAGGGATAAGTGCAACTTGACTAGCTTTTGGTAATCAGCAATAATGACTGTGGTCATTTGGCAGATTACGTCGTTTGCTTTACAACACATCCGTGCCAATCTTATGGTTGCCGAAGAAGCTCCCCATCGAGGGTCGCTTCTTCGGTGCCCATGGCGCTAGGGAAACACCTGTTCCCATCCCGAACACAGAAGTTAAGCCTAGCTGCGGTTACAATACTTGGGTTTTAGCCCTGGGAAAATAGCACGGTGCCGAAATATATAAAGGGCCTCCGAAAGGAGGTCCTTTATCTTTTGGCCACGGCTTTTATAAGTCGGAACAGACCTATGATTATCAGGGGTACACCTATGAATATTGAGACAATTGCCAACCCCAGAGTGCTTAAGCCTGATGAATCGATACTATTTCCAGAAACAATGGCCACGATTGGCAGCAGTATTCCGGCGAGAATCATCAAGAGGGCATTGCGCCTGCGGTTATTCATTACTTCATAATATCAGTTCTCTGTAGAGAATCAGACTATTTGCTACCCTTGCTACCCGGAGTATACTTTCCAAGGCTGACTTTCCAAGGCTGGTCCTTGGAAACGTGGGAAGCGGTTGTTGGAAAGCGCGGGTTTTTATAAATAAATTGTTCAAAATTGTTCAGAGAAAAATAAAAAGTGTGGATAACTTTTAATAATGTGTGACTAATGTTAGAAAAACAACATGCGAGAGACGTTGATTATTTAAGGTGTAAAAAGCAGCTAATGTGTAAAAATGACATCGAAAAAACGTAAAAAATAAACTGGACAAGTAACACCTTAAAAAAACGTCTTTTCCTCTTGACTTTGTCCGGTTTAAAATCCATAATCTTTAGCAGATTCGCGAACAAAAAAATTAACAAAACAAAGTGGCGCGCCAAAAAAGTATAATTTGTCTCTCTTGTGGTCAAAGGTTCAGAGGACGCTCTGATGCTAAGGCCTGCTCACCCCGGTGTCTTAAACGCTTGCAGCGCGCCGCTAAAGCCACGGCCCGTGAAGCCAAACTCGCCAAGGAGCTAGGCTCTTCCAAGAATAAAATCTGTCAATCTTGCGGCAAGGTATTTGTCGGCCGGCGGTCTAAAACCTGTTCAGATCGCTGTCGTAGACGTCTGCAGCGGGCTGAAGACCTGCTAGCCCGGGAAACAGGCAAGGCAAAGAGTTCAGGCAAGCGCGCCATCGCTTCGGTTGAAAAAAACCTGCAAGAACTAGAGAAAGATATAGCTTCGGCTGTTGAACCCGAGTTCGCCACCGAAGAGGGCTTTGTAGGCGATGAAACTGCTACCCAACAGGGTGTTCCGGAGACTGTTCCGGTGCGATTGGTCAGCCCGCAGCCGGCCCAAACGGTCATTAATCCGGCAGCAGCCAACAGTTTAGAGCCCCAGCCCCAACTATCACAACCTGACGCTAGCTTGGAGGGCCAGCCGCAAAACGCACCGGCAGCAGATACAAGCGATGCTTTAAGTGAAACATTCCTAACAAATACAGATGCGGCCCAAACTCCAAGCGAACCAGACCACTACGAAAGTCCACTCAGAAGGCTCCTTAGGCCCAAACTGGTTACTTACGGTGTTCTTAGTATTTTCCTGGTCATTGGCATGGCAACAGCGCTATTTGTCTATTCCCGCAGCCAAAAAACCCAAGTTACTTCTGGGTCAAACCTGAGCTTGTCGCTAAACAGCTCGACCATCAATACTACCGGCGACAGCCTGCATATAAACTTCAATACGGTAATTGACAGGGGCAAAAGCTTGACGGCTTCCGGGCCAGTCGTTTTACAAAATGACGTCAATTCTACAGCTGCTTTCAAGATCCAAAATGCCGCTGGCACATCCAACCTGCTTATCGCCGACACTACCAATAACCGTATCGGCATCGGCAAAGCCCCAACCCTGGGTATCCTGGATGTCAATGGTGCTATCTACCAAAACGGCAACCGGGTCTGTGACACCTCTGGCAACTGCATCAGTACAGCCGGCCGCGGTGGTGCCATAAGCGGCTCCGGCTTGTCTGGTACCATAGCCCTGTTTACCGGCTCCGGTTCAAGCATCGGTAACTCCGACTTAAGCCAGTCCGGCTCTACGGTTACGGCAACCGGCAACCTTAACATCACCGGCCAGCTCTGGGTCGGCGGCAGCCAGATCAGCTCCGCCAACCTGTTTAATGACGCCAATCTGGCTAAGCTCAACGGCAACCAGACATTTACCGGTATCAACACCTTTACAGGTAGCGTACTGCTGCAGAGTGCCAACGGAGTAGGTCTGCTATCTGTTGATAGCCAGAATAGCCTGGTGGAATTGGGGCAGGCTAATGCCCAAACTGGTGCTTTAGTGTTTTATGGCTCGGCTAACGGTAACAGCATTACCCTGGCTGGGCTGAATGGGCCAACTTCTAATCAGAACATCTTCTTGCCGGATAGCTCAGGTACAATCTGTTTGACGAGCGGTAACTGCAGCGGCAGCGGTGGTTACGGCGACGTTTTGCAGGGCGGAAACTCATTTGCCACGACAATGCTGCTGGGGACAAACGATAACTTCGGCTTTAATCTGGAAACCAACGGCAATGTCGCCCAAAGTATCGCCAACAGCGGTAGCGTATTGTTCAAGGCTGTCAACGACAGCAGCAGTAACTTCCAGGTTCAGACAGCCAATGGCAAAAACCTCCTTAACCTAAATGGTCTCAGCGGACAGTTGACAATAGGTAGCCCGGGCGCGACTGGTGCTACCAGTATCGTATTCTCTGGCACCAGCGTTATCAATACTGTTACGTTGGTGGCACCAGCTGGTCCTACTAGTAACCAAACCATCACACTGCCAGACGCGTCAGGTATAGTCTGTTTGACTGACGGTAACTGTGTCGGCTTGGGCGGTTATGGTGATATAAATCAGGGTGGTAACAGCTTTAGCACTAATATTTTAATTGGTACCAACGATAATTTTGGCTTTAATATTGAGACCGACTCCCATACGGTGGCCAGCTTATCTAACACCGGCGCGGCTACGTTTAAAAACTATACAGATTCTACAAACGCCTTCCAGATCCAGAATGCCGCCGGTACCAGCAACTTGCTTGTGGCCGATAGCCAAGATACCAGAATTGGTCTTGGCACTAATGCGCCAACGGCTTCTTTGACTATCAAAGATAATTTTTCCAGCACATCTTTGACCGCTAGCCTAACAGTCTCCGGCAATGAGATAACCGATGCCACCCGCACCGCCAACACCCAAGGCGATGGCTTTACTCCTCCAGATAGCAGCTATGGCATATGGGAAGGGACCACTAACTTGGTAGTCAATGGTGGTTTTGAGACTAATGTTAATAATTGGGGCGGCGGCACCGTAACAAATAGCCGTGATACTTCAACTGCCAAATTCGGGTCATCCAGTCTTAAGGCGGTGACCAATAATACTAATGCGGGTACTTGGGGCGGTGGCTCAAGTACTACGAACGGTACTCCGAACCAAATCCCAGTAACAGTTGGCAATACCTACACCGCCAGCGCATGGATTAAGGCATCAAGCGGTGTAAATGCGAACCTTGATATTGAATGGACAAATTCCTCTGGAGCTTCATTCGGCACTATTATTCAAGCATTTACGACGACAGGAAGTTGGCAGCGTGTGACTTTGACAGGAACTGCTCCCAGCAATGCTGTCTCAGCAGACATCAACATCAATTCAACCAATTGGGGTGGCGTAGGCCAGGCATTTTGGTTAGACGGTGTGCAGTTTGAGCAAAAAGCCTATGCCACGCCTTATGTAGAAACCAGCAACGGCTCGACCGCCAGCCGCAGCGGTGCATATATAGGGGCTCCATCCAGTCTTGTAAGCGAAGCGCAAGGTTGGGTTGCTGTTAGGGCAAGACTAGGCACGTTAGATACCTCTACATCCCACGATCTGTTCGGATGGGCAGCTAACAGTAGTGTTAATAGAATTTCAGTTGCCCCAAACAGCTCAACTAGTTGGCAGGGCTTCTTCAGTCGTAATGGTACACCCACGTTCATAAGTGCTACGGATAGTAGCCATTTTATTGGCGATATAGTTACAGTTGTACTTAGCTGGACGAATAGTCAGGTCGGCTTGTCTGTCAATGGTTCCAGTTTTTCGACCAGCACCCGCAATGGCACAGTTGGTGGAGCCAGTTTGCCTTCAACGTTTGGTATAGGTAATATCAATCTAAATTTAGGAAACGATGTGTCCGACGATGACATTATGTGGTTTGCCTCCGGTACAGGCACTCTTTCCAATAGTGATGCTTCTACTCTGAACGCTTATGGCAACAACGACCCGACTACAACCAGTTTGTCCAGCTCTTTGCCGTCGGCTATACCAACAATGGCGTGGGCTGCTAATACGTCTAGTTATCAATATCAAACTGGAATCTACAACCCTGTAGCGCTGCAAGTGCAGGATGCCAGCGGCAACAATTTGCTGACTGTCAACGCCAACTCTTCGGCCAGCAGTTTATTGGCGCTTGGTGCCAATACCACCACGGCTAGCGGCGGTATTACCTTTGGCACCGACACTTATCTCTACCGCTCCGGCACAGGTGCTTTGACTCTTCAGGGCGCCGGCAGTAACTCTACTTTGCAAGCTGGAGCTGCTTCGGGCTATAGCATGCCTGGCAGCAATCTAATCTTGGCGGGCGGACAGGGTACCGGTTCCGGTAACGGCGGTAACATCAACTTACAGATTGCCCAAGCGGCTGTTCCTAACACCCCTAACGAGAGCTTTATCACTGGCGCCAATGCCCCAGATAGCGTTGCTGTCGACAGCACTTACGTCTACTGGTCTAACAATGGCAACAACACCATCGGCCGCGCCAACCTGGATGGCAGTGGCGTTAACCAAAGTTTTATCACCACTACCACCCCAGATGGCTTATCTGTGGATAGCAGTCATATCTATTGGGAGAATAGTACTAACACCATCGGCCGCGCCAACCTGGATGGCAGCGGCGTGAACGATAGCTTTATCACCACAAGCAATGCTCCCCGGGGCACAGCCGTCGACAGTGCTCATATTTACTGGACTAACTCTGCTACTAACACCATCGGCCGCGCCAACCTGGATGGCAGTGGCGCAAATAATAGTTTCATTACCACGGGCAACGCTCCAGTTAAAGTCGCCGTTGATAGCACCCATATTTACTGGACTAATAAGTTGGATAACACCATCGGCCGCGCCACCTTGGACGGCTCCAATGTCAATAATAGCTTCATTACTGGGGCCAACACGCCTCGGGGCATCGCTGTCAACAGTACCTATATTTACTGGGCCAACAACGGTAACGGCAGCATCGGCCGCGCCAACCTGGATGGCAGTGGCGTTAACCAAAGCTTCACTACCGGCACTAGTGGCCCAGACGGTATGACTTTAGATAGCGCCAATGTTTATTGGGCTAATTATAATGGCGGCAGTGGGACTACCATCGGCCGGCTTAACTTTGGTAACGCTGTTAACAGTTTGTCCACAGTGGCTAGTCTGTCGGGCGTCAACGGAGCGGCCACCTTCCAAAATGCCGCCGACTCAACTAACGCTTTTCAGATCCAGAACGCTGCCGGTACATCCAACCTGCTTGTGGCCGATACTGCGGACTCTAGAATTGGCATAGGCACAGCCACCCCTACAGCTACACTATCTGTTAATGGTTCTGGCTTAATCCAACAAGCTAGCTCTGCCGGCACAACTCTAACTACTTCCGGCAATGAAATAACTGACGCTACCAGGACCACCAACACCCAAGGCGATGGCAGAACCCCGCCAGATAGCAGTTACGGCATATGGGAAGGCACCACCAATCTAATTACTAATGGTGGGTTTGAAAGTAATAAGACTGGCTGGACCGCCAGTGGCTCTACCGCCACTCAGGTTACTAGCCAGCATAAGTTTGGCTCAGGCTCTTTGCAAGTTGTCACCAATGGCGCCCTCAGTGGAGAAGGTGCTTTACCATCTTATCCAGGCATTAATGTCACAGCTGGAAATACATATACTTTTTCTGGTTGGGTTTATGGCACGAGTGGTTCGGTAATGATGATTGATTATACGTTTATTAACGGGGTTAATCAGGGTCAACATAACCAGACATCGGCAGTAACACTTAACGGAACCTGGCAAAGACTAACCTTAACCGATACAGCTCCTGCTGGCACCACATCTATGACACCGTTTATAGTGACTGCTGGCGTAGAAGCTATCACTTTCTATATTGACGGGGTCCAAATGGAGCAAAAAGCTATTGCTACACCCTATGTAGAAACTAATGGCGCTACCGCTAGTCGCACCATTGCTAGCGTCCAGGCCCCTAGCTCTTTACTGAATGTGACTCAAGGATGGGTTGCTATTCGCCTACGGTTGGGTATTCCGCAAAGTGTCGCCGGCACCAGCGCAGACAACTTCCCAGAATTCTTTACATGGGGCACGAGCAACGGCAACTACTACTATCTAGCTCCAACTTCAACTGGTGTTGATTTTGCCCGCAAAAATGGTTCAACCAAACAGACTGTAAGTGGTAACGTGACTTGGTCGGTTGGCGACTATATGACGGTGGTTGCTGCGTGGACAGCGACGCAAACTGGAATAAGCGTCAACGGCAACAATTTTGTAATTAATAACAACACCAGTATACCGACTATCAGTGCTAGTACATTCTACATTGGCTCCTCTGGGGACACCAACTTCTTCGGTAATCCAAGCAACTCCGACAATCTCTGGTTCGCCGCCGGCACAGGTACCCTGACCAATACTGATGCTTCTATTATCAACAACTTTGGTAACACCGATCCCAATCCAATATCTTTTAACGGTACAGCTAACGCAACCATGGTTTGGCAGGCTAACACCTCTACTTACACTAATGTTAACAGCCAACCAATAGTCTTTCAGGTCCAAAACTCAGCCAATAGTAACTTGCTGAGTATCGATGCTAGTGCCTCGCAACTTTTGGCTAACACCACTACTGTGTTTAGAAACAGTACTAACTCACCTACCGCTTTCCAAGTACAGAATGCCGCCGGCACTACACTTTTGGGTGTTGATACTACAAACGGCTTAGTTAACCTGGGCACCCCAGGTTCTAGCGGCGCTAATGGCCAGATTGTCTTTAATTCTACCAATGCTGCCGGCTATGGCGTAACTATCGCTGCAACTAGCGCGCTGAGCCAGTCTTACACTTTAAAACTCCCAACTGCCGCGCCGGTGCAAAGCCAGTGTTTGGTAGTTGACTCGGTAGACGCCAGTCAACTTAACTTTGGTTCGTGTGCCACCGGTAGTGGCGGGTCAGTTGATCTGCAAGGCGCTTACAATAACTCCACCACTCCAGCTACTATCACCACCACTTCACCAACCAAGACTCTAATCTTTAAAGCTGGCACCAACAACGACTCCACAACCTTATTCCAGATCCAGAATGCCGCTGGCACATCCAATCTGTTAGTAGCTGATACCACTGACACTAGACTAGGTGTTGGTACAGCTGCGCCGCTGACTACTTTACAGGTGAATGGCACGGGCTTAATT